>JAEEGL013092423.1_pt1 | contig 30101 bp, 29 predicted proteins | sample 9134231 | NCBI WGS metagenome assembly JAEEGL01 (sample SAMN16246548, study PRJNA631951) | gut metagenome | biome: gut microbiome; feature: rumen; material: fiber-attached | host: Bos | place: Iran: Karaj | collected 2018-10 | reverse complement strand
TGATGATACGAATTGCTTCGTTTCTTCGAAACTATCGCAATTCTAAAACATTCGGAATCCGCTAATTTACTGCGTAAATTGCTACTTCCTCATGTTTTGCGGGTCAAGAAGTCATGATGCGATTTATGCAAGCATAATCGCATTATGACCTTTTGACCCTATCATCATACTATAAAAAACGGCTTAAAATCGGCAATATTTCAGCAAAGCAACTGATCAGGAGGGGGTTTTTATGGAATTTTCCAAGATTGCTACAGATATGAACACCAGGATTGAGAATGACGAGCAGATGACAGTAGACGTTGAACTCGATAACGGCAAAGTTGTGAGCTGCGCGATCATCATTGTCCTGACGGTCAATGCCAAAGATTACATCGTTCTCCTTCCGCTTGATGAAAACGGTCAGAACACTGACGGCAACGTCTGGTTTTATGAATTCATCTTAAAGAGTGAAGATGCTGAACCTGAGCTTGGGTACATATCAGATGACGATGAGTACGAAGCAGTCGCTGAGGCATTCAATCTCTACCTTGACGACGTGGAATTTGACGAGCTTGTAGAGCTTCCGGATGACGGCTCTGAAGAACTTTGATCATTTTTGTATGCTTCATCCCACAGGTCCTTTATCGGACGAAGGAACCTGCATGGGAGCATCGGGCTTTCCTTTGTCCCGGTAATATATGACATTATGAGCGCCTTCTTTGCCCTTGTCATCGCGACGTAGAGCATGCGGCGCTCTTCTTCTGTCTGCTCCTTTGATACGCTGCTTCGCGACGGGATTATGCCCTCATTCAGGTCGGGAAGCCATACAATGTCAAACTCAAGTCCCTTTGCCGCGTGCATAGTGAGAATTTTTATCACTTTTTTGTCGTCTGTCTTTTTAACAGTGTTGTTTGCAGTCTCTTTTTCCTTATCTGCTCTCTCTCTGATGTCTCTTAAAAAGCTTTTTGTATCCTCATAAAAGGATGACTCCTTCTCAAATTCATCAAGGACCTTGCTGCTCTCGGGATAAAGGTCATCAATACCAACGTGTCTCCTTAGATATTTTACAGAAAGTGCCGGTCTTAAGTGGCTTATCATGTCCAGATGTCTGAACAGCTCTTTTACCGCCTTCTGCCTCTGCCTGTTCTCCTTGTAAAACTGAAGGATTTCACCTTCCCTGACGGTCTCTTTATGCGCGCTCTCCCTTGAAATGTACCTCATAGGGTGATTCATTATTTTCAAAAAGCTGCTTCTTTTACCGCCTTCGTATGCAAATGAAAGATATTCGACACAGAGCTTTACAGCGCTGTTTTCATAGATGCTCTTTTTTACTTCTGAAAGGTTAGTCATGACTCCATACTGATCAAGAACTTTAGACAGCGCAAGCGCCTCAGAGTTAGTTCGAAATAGGATTGCGATGCTCTCATGTTCACAATCTCTTTTTTTTAAAAAATCTGCTATCCTGGCATTCTGTATTTCCCTGGTTTCAAACCTTCTGGGGATAACGGAGCCGTAAAAACCCGGTTTCCCCGCGGACAGCTCTTTTTTGTACCGGAATTTGTTCTCGCCTATGACCTTAAGGCTCGTATCAAGGATTTTTCTGCCGCATCGGTAGTTGACGCCAAGTGTGATGATCTCGGGAGTAATGTTTACAAAACTCTTTGGATAGTCGAGCATGATCTTTGGGTCAGATCCCCTGAAGCCGTAGATTGACTGATCATCGTCCCCCACAGCAAATATATTTTCGCTGCCTTCTGAGAGTAGCCTTAATACTTTATACTGCATGAGATTTATATCCTGATATTCATCGATCATAATGAATCTGTATCTCTTTTGCCAGAAAGAAAGAAGCTGCCTGTCCTGATCAAGAAGCTCGAAACACCTTATTATCATGTCATCAAAATCAATCCTGGAGAATTCAGACATCCTTTGATTGTAAAGCCTGAAAATCTTCGGAAATACCCTCTGTGAGCGGAGGGATTCGCTGCACTGTGCAGGGTCGATCCCCATGTTTTTAACTCTTGATATCTCAGAGATCATCTCGGATATTTCCTCTAAGAAATCGTCCTTCTCCTCTGCGCTGATCAGGCCGTCTGACTTGAGCGATGTTATTATGTCACCGATCATCTCGTATTTAAATTTTTCCGTTGCTATAGTAAGATGTGAATTTCTGTAGCGATTACTGCTTCTGATTATCTGATAAAAGATGGAATGAAATGTTCCAAATGATACTTCCGGATAAGAACTATCCGTGATCTTCATAAACCGGTACTGCATCTCTATTGCCGCAGCCCTTGTAAAAGTAATGACCAGAATCTCCTGCGGCGCTGCCCCAAACTCCTCTATGAGGTACTTAAGTCGGTGAACGATAACCGTAGTCTTGCCGCTCCCGGGTCCCGCAAGGATCATCGCCGGTCCTAAAGTGTGCTGCACAGCCTGAAGCTGTGCAGCGTTAAAACCATTATTGTTCAAGTAATTCAATTCCTTTTTTGATTCTCTTTATCGTCTCTTCCTTGCCAATGACTTCCATGAGCTCTGTTGCTCCGCAGGGAGTCATCTCTTTTCCTGAAACAGCTATCCTTACAGGCCAGAGCACATAACCGTTCTTGTAGCCGTTTGATTTGATATACTCGGTAAGAAGTGCATAGAGGCTGTCGTTTGAATAGTCATCATGATCCTCAAGAAGAGGCAGAACCTCTCTTAGCACCTTGAGAGAAGATTCCCTGTCAGTCTTCATCTTCTTGTGGGCGTAAATAGCCGTATCATATTCGGGAAGTTCCTCAAAGAAGCTGATCATATCAGGGATGTCAGGCCATATCTCTATCCTGGTCTTGACCATGTTGGATATCTTTTTAAGATCGTAAGGCTTTGTAACCGCCTTTTTGATGTATGGCAGAGCCATCTCGTAAAAGACATCCTCATCCATCTTCTTGAGGTATTCACCGTTCATCCATTTCAGTTTCCCAATGTCAAATACGGCAGGTGACTTGTTAATCCTGTGGTAGTCAAACTTCTCAACAAGCTCCTCAAGGCTCATGATCTCGCTGTTGTCATCAGGTGACCATCCAAGGAGCGCCACAAAATTAACTACAGCTTCCGCAACAAAGCCCTGTTCGATCAGGTCCTCAAAGGATGAGTGTCCCGATCTCTTTGAGAGCTTATGATGCTCTTCATCTGTTATAAGCGGACAGTGGATATACTTGGGCACTTCCCATCCGAAGGCATCGTAGAGCCTGTTGTACTTGGGCGATGATGAGATGTACTCATTGCCTCTTACCACATGTGTTATGCCCATCAGATGGTCGTCCACAACATTGGCAAAGTTGTAGGTGGGATATCCGTCTGACTTTATAAGGATCATATCGTCAAGTTCCTTGTTGTCGACACTGACATCTCCGTACAACTCGTCATGGAAGGTCGTTGTACCTTCTGTAGGATTATTCTGCCTGATTACAAAGGGCTTGCCCTCAGCCAGGTTCTTTTCAACCTCTTCTTTGGAAAGGTGCAGACAGTGCTTGTCATATACGCTGATCTCCTTGACCTCTCCGTCAACCTCTATCTTCTGGGTCAGGCTCTTAAGACGCTCCTCATCGCAGAAGCAGTAATAAGCCTCTCCCTTGTCTATAAGCTCTTTGGCATACTTCATGTATATCCCGGCCTTCTGTCTCTCACTCTGAACGTATGGGCCGACAGGACCTCCGATATCGGGACCTTCATCGTGGATGAGACCTGTATCCTTAAGAGTCCTGTAAATTATCTCAGTGGCTCCCTCAACATATCTCTCCTGATCCGTATCCTCTATTCTAAGGATGTAATCGCCCTTCTCGTGCTTGGTAACAAGGTAAGCATAAAGAGCAGTTCTCAAATTACCTACATGCATGCGCCCTGTTGGACTGGGTGCATATCTTGTTCTGATCTTAACCATTGTATCTCCTTATAAATATATTATCTGGTTCCTGTGGAACCGAAACCGCCTCTGTTTATGCCGTCGAGATGGTCTGTCTCTTCAAAAACAATCTGAGGCTGATTTTCCATGATCCTGAACTGACATATCCTGTCATTAAATCCTATATGTGTGTCTCTCATGGCTATTACCGGCATGAACCACTGATCTGAGTCTCCGCAGTATGAGTGGTCCACTACTCCCATATGATTGGCCTGTATTATCCCGAAATTTTTATAAGTGGAGCTCCTTGGAACAATGTGGGCTTCGTACCCCATCGGTATCTCCATCGCAACTCCCAGCGGCACAAGGTGAAATTCACCCTGCTTAAGGTCTACATCTTCGGCACTCCTTAGATCGATCCAGTCAGACTTTCCGTCAATGTACTCAAGCCTCGTCAGATCGTCATTGAAATACCTGATCTTAATCTTCTTTTCCATAACCTATTCCTCAAAAAAACATCAGCGTCCATAATACCACAAAAAATCATTCTATAGAAATAACTTTGTAGTCCTTAGCTTCTACTGCATTTTTAAGCACGTCATCTTCAATATCTTCCTTAAGGGAAACAACTGCAGTGCCCTTCTCATGGCTTACTACTGCCTCTTCAACCGCGTCTATTGCCTCAAGTGCCTTCTTAACTGTTGCTTCACAGTGTGCACACATCATGCCTTCAATGTTTACTGTCTTTTTGCTCATATTTTCTTCTTTCCTTTCTTCATTTAATGAACGCTTATAATCATACAGCAGTTCTTTATTAATTGCATCTTTTGCCGGTCTGTCTTTTGAACCGTCACTTATTTTCAAAAGGTTAAGCCTTAGCGCATTCGTAACAACAAAAAAGCTTGACAGGCTCATTGCGGCAGCTCCGAACATCGGGCTTAGCTCAAGACCGAAGGGCTTTATGAAAACTCCGGCTGCGATAGGAATACCGATAATATTGTAAATAAATGCCCAGAAAAGGTTCTGGTGGATATTGCGAAGAACTGCTTTTGAGAGCCTTATGGCTCCGGCAACATCCAGAAGACTCCCCTTCATGAGTACGATGTTCGCTGCATCGATCGCCACATCCGTTCCGGCTCCTATGGCTATTCCGGTATCAGCTCTCGTAAGAGCCGGAGCGTCGTTGATACCATCGCCTACCATTGTGGTCTTGCCGTATTCAGAGAGCTTTCTTACTACCTCTTCCTTGCCGTCGGGAAGGATCTCAGAAATGATCTCGTCAACGCCTGCCTGATCTCCCACAGACATCGCAGTGCGCTCATTGTCACCTGTGAGCATAACGGTATGGATTCCCATTTGCTTGAGCTCTTTTATCGCCTGAGCCGAGTCTTCTTTTATAGAATCCGCCACAGCAATTATTCCAAGGAGCTTTTTGTCCCTGGCAAAGCACAGAGGCGTCTTGCCCTGGGCAGCAAGTCCTGTTGCCTTTTCGCGAACTTCAGGCTGGACACTGACTATCTGACTTATGTATTTAAAGCTTGCACCGATAACCTCAGAGCCCTTGTATTTTCCTTTAAGCCCATGCCCCGGGAGGATCTCAAAATCAGTTACATCCTCATCTTTGTCTTCGTCTGTCTTATCAATTTCATCAATGTCATCTATATAAGACCTGATATCTCCGGCATAGGCAACCACTGCCTTGGCAAGGGGATGCTCACTCTTTTTTTCAAGCAGCGCAGCAATCTTAAGAAGCTCATTCTCTGAGCTGTTGATTAGCGAATACCCGCTCCTTGTGACAGAGTCGGCTGTAAACACATCTGTGACTACAGGCTCGCCCTTGGTGATCGTACCGGTTTTATCGAGAGCAACTATCTGAGTCTTGCCTGCATTCTCAAGAGTTGCGGCATTTTTGAACATGATGCCGTTCTTGGCTCCAACGCCGTTGCCAACCATGATCGCCACCGGTGTCGCAAGGCCAAGCGCGCACGGACAGCTAATCACAAGTACTGCGATTGCCCTGGATAAAGCAAAGCCAACGCTCTCGCCGGCGATCATCCATACAATAAATGTAACTGCAGCTATTGCCATAACTGTTGGCACAAATACGCCTGAAACCCTGTCAGCTATCTTGGCAATAGGAGCCTTGGTTGCTGATGCCTCCGAGACCATCTGGATTATCTGTGAAAGTGTGGTGTCCTTGCCGATCCTGGTAGCCCTGCACTTGATAAATCCTGAGGTATTCATCGTTGCAGCTGATACATTATCGCCTATATATTTATTGACCGGAATACTCTCGCCTGTGAGCGCCGATTCATTGACCGCGCTGTTGCCCTCAACTACAATGCCATCCACAGGGATGCTGTTGCCGGGTCTTACTACAAATATATCTCCAACCTTTATCTGATCGATCGGAACCTCTTTTTCCCTGTCGTACTGGTCGATAATTACCGCTGTCTTGGGAGCCAGATTCATAAGGCTCTTTATAGCATCAGTCGTTCTTCCCTTACTCATCGCTTCGAGCATCTTGCCGACAGTAATCAGCGTCAGGATCATCGCAGCGGATTCAAAATACAGATCGTGTCTTCCAAAGGCCATTGCTATCACACTGTATACAAAGGAAGCGCTGCTTCCAAGTGCCACAAGGGTATCCATGTTCGGAGACCTGTGGACAAGTCCTCTAAAGCCGCTTATAAAGAACTTCTTATTGATGCTCATAACGATAAGGGCAAGTACCATCTGCACCAGACCATTTGCCAGGTGATTATGTTCAAAAAATCCCGGAAGCGGGAATCCGAACATCATGTGACCCATTGAGAAATACATCAGGATAAGCAGAAAAACGATCGACGATATCAGTCTCTTTTTAAGTACCGGGGTTTCCTTGTCCTCAAGGGTCTCAGAGAGATCTTCACTAAGAAGCGCTGCGCCATATCCGGCATCCTCAACAGCCTTGATTATCTCGCTCTCGGTAGCTGTTCCCTCAACTCCCATTGAATTTGTAAGAAGATTAACGCTGCAGCTTTCGACGCCGCCAAGTTCACTTACTGCTTTTTCCACTCTGGCCTGGCATGCAGCGCAGGACATGCCTGTAATTTTATATTTTTCCATACAACTTTCCTTTATTTCTTCATTGACATGTACCATATTAAAACAAAAAATCCAAAAACGCAAAATTAAGTATTTGCATTTTCAACATTAGTGTTATTATATTGATTGGAAAAAATAATCATTTCAAAAAAGGAGCAGGTATTATGAAATTCTTTCTCGACACAGCTAATGTAGATGACATTAGAAAAGCAAACGAAATGGGCGTTATTTGCGGTGTTACAACCAACCCTTCTCTTATTGCCAAGGAAGGCCGTGATTTCAATCAGGTTGTAGCTGAGATCGCATCAATCGTTGATGGTCCTATCAGCGGAGAAGTTAAGGCAACAACAACAGATGCAGAGGGAATGATCAAGGAAGGTCGCGAGATCGCCAAGATTCACAAGAACATGGTTGTTAAGATCCCTATGACAGTTGAAGGTCTCAAGGCTTGCCACACTCTTGCAGCTGAGGGCATCAAAGTAAACATGACTCTTATCTTCACAGCTAACCAGGCTCTTCTCGCAGCCAGGAGCGGAGCTGCTTATGTAAGCCCATTCCTCGGAAGGCTTGATGACATCAGTGTTCGAGGAACTGACCTTATCTCTGAGGTTGCCGAGATTTTCAACCTTCACAACATCGAGACAGAGATAATCGCAGCAAGCATCCGTCATCCTATGCACGTAACAGACTGCGCTCTTGCAGGTGCTGACATCGCAACAGTTCCTTACAAGGTAATCGAGCAGATGACACATCATCCTCTCACAGATCAGGGTATCGAGAAGTTCCAGAAGGATTACGAGGCTGTATTCGGCAAGTAATCTGATTCATAAAATCAAGGCTTTTAAAAAGCAGGCTGCCATCCGGCATCCTGCTTTTTTATCATTAAAGCTTTTTTAGAATGTAACCTTCTTGAATGACTTCTTTCCTTTTCTGACCATAACGCCATCCGCGAATACGTCCTTGTCATAAGAAGTCTTTACATCTGCGACTTTCTCGTCATTAAAGATGACGCCACCCTGCTCAACTGCTCTTCTTGCTTCGCTTCTTGTGTTGCAAAGACCTGCAGAAACAAGTACCTGAAGGATATCAACCCTGCCGTCCTTAAAATCTTCTTCTTTCAGGGCAACAGTCGGAACATTTGCCATGTCTCCGCCGCCTGCAAAGAGTGCTCTCGCACCATCCTGTGCCTTCTTGGCCTCTTCCTCACCGTGAACAAGAGCTGTCAGCTCATAAGCAAGGATCTCTTTCTTTTCATTGATGCGGCTGCCGTCCCACTTCTCCATCTCTTTGATCTGCTCGATCGGAATGAATGTGAGCATCTTGATACACTTATCAACATCGGCATCACCGACATTTCTCCAGTACTGGTAGAAGTCAAAAGGTGAAGTCTTGTTGGGATCAAGCCATACAGCATTGCCTGCTGTCTTGCCCATCTTGTTGCCGTTGGAATCTGTAAGGAGTGTTATGGTCATGGCGTGTGCGTCCTTGCCAAGCTTCCTTCTGATGAGCTCTGTTCCGCCAAGCATATTGCTCCACTGATCGTCTCCGCCAAACTCAAGATTGCAGTTGTATTTCTGGAACATGTAGTAGAAGTCGTAGGACTGCATGATCATGTAGTTAAACTCAAGGAATGAAAGTCCCTTCTCCATCCTCTGTTTGTAGCACTCGGCGCGAAGCATATTGTTGACTGAAAAACATGCTCCGACTTCACGGAGAAGTTCAATATAGTTGAGGTTCATGAGCCAGTCTGCGTTGTTGACCATCATGGCCTTGCCCTCTGAGAAATCTATAAACTTCTCCATCTGACGCTTAAAGCATTCAGCATTGTGGTCGATATCCTCCCTTGTGAGCATCTTCCTCATATCGGTTCTGCCCGAAGGATCTCCGATCATGGTTGTTCCGCCGCCTATAAGGGCAATGGGCTTATTGCCAGCCTCCTGAAGTCTCTTCATAAGAGTAAGGGCCATGAAATGACCTGCTGTGAGGGAATCTGCCGTACAGTCAAATCCAATATAAAAAGTAGCCTTGCCGTTATTTACAAGCTCCCTTATCTGCTCCTTGTCAGTGACCTGCGCGATCAGGCCTCTTTCTTCTAATTCTTCAAATATCTGCATAACGCACCTCCACATCAGCGCTTTTTAAATACTTTTAAAATTTTATGTGTGATTATCGCAATTGTCAATAATATTCCAAGTATAATCTTGTATTCTGCACAAAAATAAAGTATGATAGTTGCCGTAAACAAAAACCATTTATGCAGAGTAGACGCTAATTCGTTAAGTGCCCGGTGAACAGGGAGTTGTCATCGGGACGAAGAACAACTGGTTCGCGGTTTTAGTGTCGCATCCCGCTGCTACATCGTCTGATGCGAAATTTTATCCTCCGATGTGGTTACGAGGCAAACTGCAAAGGAGGTATTATTATGTCTAAAGAAACTATCATTAAACGAAGCAATCTCTCATCACTCTCAAGACTTCGCGAGACCAAAGTCCTTACATTCTGCGGTATGATGGGCGCTCTCGCAGTAATCCTTGGCTATGTCGCCACGATCAAATTCGGCCCATATATAAGGATTGGCTTTTCAGGACTTCCGAATCAGGTAGTTGATTATCTCTTCGGTCCCTGGATCGGAGCTATCTTTGGCGGAGCCATGGATATCATCAAGTGGTTTGCAAGCGGCGATGGCAATTTCTTCCCCGGCTTTACGATCACTGCAATGCTTGGCGCTGTTATTTACGGTCTTTTCCTATATAACAGGCCGCTTAAGATCTCAAATGTGATCCTCTCCCAGATAGTTGTTAAGATCGTCTGCAATCTTATTCTTAACACGCTCTGGCTCAACCTTCTCTATGGTCAGGCAATAGCTGCCATCCTTCCCGGAAGGATCATCTCAAACGCAGTGATGCTTCCTATCGACAGCTTTATCATGTATACGCTTCTGCAGGTGGTATCAAAGACTATCAAGCCATATTTTAACAAAAGCTAAGTCAATGGGTGAGTCAGTGGGGACGTTACAGTTAGTGAGTCATTGGGACGTTACAGTTTGACTCATTGACCCTCAATAGATGTAATTAGAAGTTAAAAACAGATTCCTGTTTCTGATCAGACCGGGAATCTGTTTTTTTCATGTACTGATTTTCAGTTTGGGTTTTATTGTATTCTTAGTTCTGTCTCCCACAATACTGTTTATAATTATTTTATAATATTTTCAAATTTATATATCAAATATTGAAATATAATTTCAGCTGATGTACAATAAATGCTGTTGCGTGAGCGCAGCAAAAAACATTTGGAGGAAATGTATGAAAAAATTAAGGGGATTTTCAGCTAAAGTATTAACAATGATGTTGGCAATAATACTGCTGTTTCCTGCAGCAGATTTTACTTCAGATGCAGCTACCTGTCAGTCCAGGATCGAGATTGGCACTTATAAGGGAAAGGGCTTTTATCAGTATGCCTTTGAAATCACAGGTCCGATCGAGGTTAAGCTCGACAGTGAAGATGACTACATAACAAATATCAGAACAAGCAGCCCTGCTCTCAAGGCGTCTCTTGTAAACAGTCAGTATTACTTCAGGAACCTCATCGGTCTTTTTACCAAAACACCTGGTAACTATACTGTTTCTTTTGACATTTACGGGGGAAACAATGTCAAAAAACAGACTAAGAGGGTAAAGGTTAAGGTCTATAACATCGCCGCAGAAAAGAAGATCATCAAAGATGTAAAGTATGCCGGTAAAAGCATCTACGGGAATGATAAATATAATTACATAAACATTCCCAAAAAGGGTACGCTGAAAGTAACCATCAACAAAGGCTTCAAATTAAAGAAAATACAGGTAGGCAGAGTTTCAGCGGGTGACAGAAAAATTAAATTCAAAAATTTCAAGAACGGAGGAAAGGTTACCCTAAGTACTCTCGGTGAAAAAAGAGTCAATGATACAAGTTATTACACACGCGTATCTCAGGATATGTATGCGGTCACATATGTTGATGTCTATGCTTATGACAAAAAGAATAAAAAACTTCGCAAGGACACAGCATACATATATAAATTGACAAACTGGATTAATTAAAGACAACAATTACGGAGAACGACTATGAATAAGACGATCAGATTTATAAAGAATACAGTTTTGATTTTCCTGTCTTTTGTTTTTATACTGACAGCGCTTCCGTCTACTGCTATTTTGGCCGATGCAAAGACTGATGTTTTAAAGGACGAGATACCTTCGTATCTCAGAATACGTGCAGGTTCTGCCTGCTATGATCAGATAAGGATAAAGCTCGTCGACTATGACTGCAGGATAACGGGCCTTAAGTCAAGCAGTAAAAACTTAAAGCTTTGCATCACTCAGAGCACTCACTACAAAAAGCCCTACGGCACAGGTTCGTACATGACCGAATATTGGATTGGCACCTATGCTATTAAGGAAGGGAACTATAAAGTCACCTTCAATCTGAAAAAAGGCAGCAAAGTTCAAAAGAAAACCATCAGGATCTTTGCTTACAACGATGCACCCTTTAAATCAATTACTTTTGCCGGTCAAAAAATCGATGTAGATAACAATCCCAGCCGTATGACTTCTAAAAAGGAAGGTGTATTTAAAGCTGTTATGAACAAAGGCTACAAACTGACCAGGATTCAGAAACTTGTTGTAGTCAAGAATGACACTGACTGGGCAGACGAGTATTCCATCGCTTCAAACCAGCGCGAAGTCTTTATAAGGAATGGTGCCAGAACAAAGCTTTCAGACAGAGTGTACTCATACACTTATAAGGGAAAGACAACCAAAAAGAGTATGTTATCCCAAACAATCTTCAAAATCTATTACATTGATAAGCATACAAAGAAAGAAGAAACAAAGAGCGTTGGGGTCTATTATCTGAAGGATTGAAAGTTTTTGCTTTTGAGTCAGTGGGTGAGTCAATTATAGGATATAACTGTACATAAATATAAAATGACAGAAACTGCCTCCCATTACGAACAGATGAAATATCTCATGTGTCCCGAAATACGGATGTCTTTTATTGAAGTCCTTCAGTTTTAATGCGTATACTACTCCTCCAATAGTGTATAGTATACCTCCTGCAAGGAGCCAGGCAAAAGCCGCAGCGCTCATCGATGTATAAATTGGTTTACAAACCAGAACTGCACTCCATCCCATCCCGATATATATAAATGAAGAAAGCCATTTGGGGCAGTTTATCCATAACATCTTAAGAAGTATCCCCAAAGTCACAAATGCCCATACAATTGCAAGTAGCGTCAGACCTACTCTCCTGTCTAGCACAAGAATGCATACCGGTGTATATGATCCTGCAATCAGCACAAATATCATCGAATGGTCAAGCTTGCGGAAAGTTCGTATCACTGATGGCGGCAGCGTGATCGCATGATAAAAAGCACTTGCTCCGTAAAGTGCGACCATACTTAACGCAAATATCATCATGGAAAGTACATATACTGAGCCAAATTCTGATGCTTTTATAAGTAAAGGTATCGCTCCTCCTGCCGCCAGAAACATTGCTGCAAGATGTGTTAATGCGCTTCCGGGTTCTCTGATTGTGATCTGCATTATGACTCCTCCATAAATTTATCAATAATACTATGTAGTAATCATTACTACATAACGATATATTTATACTACATGATGCAGCAAAAAGTGTCAACATCCTCATCTTAGTAACCGTGAGCCATTGACTCAAAATCTCACCCCATCTTAACTCCATTCAGGAAGCACATCTGTCTGAATACTTTCTTAATGATATCCTGAGTCTTTTTATCCGCGACATTGATGTTTGCCGATTCGCGCTTTCCCATCATATAATTCGCTGTTATTGCGCTCTGGCAGAACAACGAAGTCACAAATGTATTAAATGAAAAGCTCGATCTTACCTTATCATCTTTGTTGGACGCATCCTTAAGTCTATTTTTATCGTTGAACTTACTGTCATCTAGGAAAAGAGAGTTCATGGTCTCTACAGATGACGGTTCGGGGGCAAGTGCGATTCCATCCTTGTATTTGGTGCATGTAACGCACATGTCTTTGCCGTCAAGGATGTTTTGTCCTCCTTCGTTGCATTTTGCGTAAAAGTCGTCAAGAAATTTCTTCTGCTCTTTAGTGGTGATACTGCTTTTAGGTACATGTGACCCCCTTACTCCTTAATCAAGGTGTACTGCATCAGTTCATACTTAAGCCTTGATCCCTCAGAAATGCCGTCAGGCAAAAGAGCTCTCGCAACCAGCTTAAGATCATCAGACGCTATATCTGTTCTCTTAAGGTTAGCGTAATCGCCGTCAATACTTTCAACAACATAGAACCAAGTTTCCATAATCCGTCTCCTTATCATTAATGCTAGTCATCTTTTCTGCGCTTTAACATCGCTTTTGACGCGCTCTTGTTCTCATACATGAGCTGATCAGCTTTTGCATACACTTCGGATATGGATTCTCCTTCATCCCTGGTTCCAATGCCGTATGCAAAACTTATAGGAAAGTCTCCATATTCCTCTTTACAGGTTCCGCTTTTCAGCATCTGCTCAGTGATGTTTTCCAGTTCTTCTTTATTGTCTTTTGATACCAGGCAGAACTCATCTCCGCCAACCCTATACAGCTTCCCATGACCTTCAAATGCATCGGCCATTGTATTTGCTGTGGCATATATGTACTTATCTCCTGTGGCATGTCCCTTAGTATCATTAAACTTCTTAAGACCATTCATATCGGCCATGAGAATGGTATTATAATCGTTTTTAATATAAGTGGACATTTTCTCAAAAGCATTTCTGTTTGGAAGACCTGTTATTGCATCCTTTTTATTATACAGCTCAGAAATTGCCAGATACATCAGCAGATATGACAGCCCCAACGCAACCCAGAGCGTTTTGACATCATAATTTATCCAGGATGCGAGAAGGCCAATAAGCATTGTTATTCCCACGAATGTTACAAGAAAGGTATCCTCATAATCAATGTACTCTTCAGAGATCATGTCAAGTAAAAGAATTATGAATGCCACATAGCACATTAAATGCATAACAAACCCAAGAGGGAGGAAATACATCACTGAATCTTTGTGATAAAAGAGTAATGGATAGAAAATGTTGACCACATCAACAACTGCAGTCAGTATTATTGATACAAGACCAATATAATGCCTCGGTCTGCGTTTCATGTGAGTATAAAGTGTTGAAAATGAACTTAATGCCATAGGCAGCATCAGATAAACAATACAGGTGACAAAGTTAAGCATATAGTCAGTATGTGGAGATGGAGCGCACTTGTAGTACATGAAATACCAGGACATATCAAAACAATATAGAACAAACAGCGCAAGACCGGAAAAAAGAAACCCATTCTTAACATCCTTCATTAAATGATGGTTGTTATGCGCCAGTACAGAAACATAGATTACTATAGCTATACCAATTATGTCAGAAAACTCGATCCACTCCATATAAGCTCCAATCAATTTCATTTACGATTAACTATTTATCATTTAATATTATATCATAAGAAAAAAAGCCATTACCTACCATAACTTGTAAGTAATGACTTTTTATTGTTGTATTGTAAACTAATATGTCTTTACCAGTCGAGTGCGCTGCTCTCTATCTTCTTATCTCTTAGCATCAGATCGTTTATGCCGTCTCCGACAGCCTTGCCCTCAAAGAGGATCTCATTCACTCCCCTTACTATCGGCATTTCGACGTCGTACTTCTCAGCGAGTTTAAGCGCTGCCCTGGCGCTGTAAACTCCCTCAACGACCATCTTTACTTCATCCATTGCTTCCTTCATGGACTTACCCTGTCCCATGAGGATTCCTGCCTTTCGGTTACGTGAGTGCATGGATGCGCAGGTCACGACAAGATCTCCTATACCTGAAAGGCCGCTGAAGGTCTCAAACTTACCTCCCATGGCCTCCCCTAGTCTTGCTATCTCAGCGATTCCTCTTGTGATAAGGGCAGCCTTGGCATTGTCTCCAAGGCCATATCCGTCGGCCATACCGGCTGCAAGCGCTATTACATTCTTGAGAGCGGCGCCGATCTCTATTCCAAGCATATCAGGGCTTATATAAACCCTGAACACATCGTTCATAAATACATTCTGAATAAGCTTGGCTGTGTCCTTACTGAAAGCTCCGACTACAATTGTCGTCGGCAGCTTCCTGCCAACTTCCTCTGCATGGGATGGACCCGAGAGAACACATACTTCTGCATTTGGTATCTCATCAAGGATCACATCCGACATGACCATCAGGGTATCTTCCTCAATGCCCTTGGTGCAGTTTACAATGATCTGCTTGTCCTCCAGGTCACTGTTCACAAATGGCGCAATGAGCCTGACCGTCTCCCTCATGTGAACCGAGGGGACAACGAGTAGAATTATATCTTTGTCCTTGACTGCCTGCTCAATGTCACAGGTAAAACTCACACTATCATCGAGAAAAACTCCCGGGAGTTTATCTTCGTTGCCGTGATAAGCCCTCAGCTTTTGTACCGATGATTCACTTCGTGACCAGACAGTTACGCTGTGACCATTATTGGACAAAAGAAATGCAAGAGCAATGCCCCAGCTTCCTGCCCCGATTATTCCTATCTGTTTAGACAATTTGATCTAATCCCCCTTTATCAGTCGATCTTGTTCTTTTTGAAAATGTAAGTCTTGCGCTCTTTGCCTGCAATAAGCTTCTTGATATTTCCTCGGTGCTGATAATATGCAAGCGCAGTCAAAAGTCCAATTAGGACATATATCTCAATGAGCGCTCCCTGAGACATTGCCCCAAGCATGCCAATCTGACCTGTGATGATGATCATGATAAAGAGTGCTGTGTAATAGCACAGACTGCATACAGATACAATGTGAAAAATGTTAAGCGGCAGGAAAAAGGTGATCAGCCCCATAAGTGTGAATTTCCAGCCAAGGCAGATCGTATACCCCGCTGTGCAGGCGATTCCCTTACCGCCCTTAAAATGAAGGTGAAGCGGAAAATCATGTCCAAGAACGCATCCTGCAGCAGCGTAGGTCATATAAAATACCCTGTAATCAGGATTGTTTCTTCCAAATATCAGATAGCTTATGGCTACAGCCACCATACACTTTAACATGTCGCCCAAAAGAACTATTGCCCCCGCCTTTGGGCCAAGTACTCTTAATGTGTTGGTCGTCCCCGCGTTTCCGCTGCCTACTTTTCTGATATCAATGCCCTTTAGCTTGCCGTATAAAACCGCAGTCTGAAAGTGTCCGCAAATGTAACCGATAAGTAAACAAACTACTCTTTCCATATCATTTCCCCTCTTTTCTCTCCCTTATTATGAATCTCAAAGGTGTACCCTTAAATCCGAATGCTTCTCGGATCTGATTCTCAATATACCTGGTATAGCTAAAGTGCATCAGATTCTTGTCATTGACAAATATGATAAACGTGGGCGGCTTGACAGCTGCCTGTGTGATGTAAAAGAGCTTGAGTATCTTGCCCTTGTCACTGGGCGGCTGCTGCATTACAACTGCCTGTGTCATTATCTCGTTGAGAACGCCCGTGGAAACCCTGAGTGCATGGCTCTCGCTCACCATGTCTATCATGTCATAGAGCTTGACAAGCCTCTGACCGGTCTGAGCAGAAATAAATATGATCTCGGCGTAGTTCATGAACGCAAGGGTATTCCTTATGCTCTTTGTAAACTCTTTTACAGAGTGATTGTCCTTCTCGATAAGATCCCACTTGTTGACGGCAATAATAACTGCCTTGCCGCTCTCATGGGCAATGCCTGCGATCTTGGCATCCTGCTCGGTCACTCCATCCTCGGCATTGATAACAAGTACCGCTATGTCAGCTCTCTCCACGGCACCTACAGTCCTCACTATCATGTAGTGCTCAAGAGCATCCTTTACCTTGTTCTTCCTTCTAAGTCCCGCTGTATCAATGAAGGTATATTTCTTGCCGTTGTGTGTTACCTCAGTGTCTATGGCATCTCGCGTCGTACCTGCGATATCCGATACGATCAGTCTGTTTTCTCCTATCAGTCTGTTGATGATCGAGGACTTTCCTACATTGGGCTTGCCGATTATGGCAACCTTTATATTGTCATCCTCATCTTCCTGCGCCGACTCCCTGGTAAAGTGTGAAACCACCTCTTCGAGCAGGTCACCGATTCCCTGCTTGTTGGCCGCAGAGATAGGAAATGGCTCTCCTATTCCGAGATTGTAAAACTCATACACATCGAGCGAATCCCTGCTGTAGTTATCAACCTTATTGACACACAGGACTATGGGCTTGCCTGAGCGCCTGAGCATGTCAGCCACCTTGGAATCCGAATCTGTAAGTCCCTGCTTGACATCAACCATAAAGATGATCACATCGGCGGTATCTATCGCGATCTGCGCCTGTTCTCTCATCTGCGCCAGGATAACATCATTGGAATCGGGTTCGATTCCTCCTGTATCGATCAGAGTAAAGCTCCTGCCAAGCCACTCTACATCCTGATATATCCTGTCTCTCGTAACACCCGGCGTATCCTGCACTATTGCTATGCGGCTTCCGGCAAGGGCGTTAAAAAGAGTGGATTTTCCCACATTAGGTCTTCCCACAACTGCTACTATATTCTTTCTAGCCATTTCTCCATCCTTTATCTGTTTTTATCATGTAAATCCAAAGAGATTGTCCACAAGTGAATGACCGTCACTTGCGGCTATCCCAACACTTACTCCAAGCTCTCTCTCAATGTCATCGGTCGTGACGTCATCGAGAAGATAGTTTTCTCCGCTTCTGAGAAGATTCTCAGGAAGATAAAGCATATCTCCGAGCTCCTTCCCCCGAAGCTGTCCTATGATATCCTGCCCGGTAAGAAGGCCTGATACAGTTATCCTTTCACCAAAAAACTCATTAATTATCTCATATACATGCACTTTTAGCAAAGGAGCTTCTTCCATTGCCTTCTGTGCCATAGCCTTTATATAGGGATAGACCAGGCGCCCTGTAGCCATTGAGATCTCTCTTTTTACCTCTTTAATCTCATCTGCGCGCTCGTGTCTTATTCTTTCGAATTCCTCATTGAATTCATCAATAAGGAGTCTCATCATACCAACACCGTTCTCAAGCTGGATATATCCGTCATATCTCTCAGCCTCCGGAATATCCCTTTTAGCTGTAAAATACCACTCGTCACTGGCATGCACAAAATGGATCCCGTAGTCTTTATATATCTTTTTCTGCCAGCTCTCGATCGTGTCTATCACCTTCTCGGCGTCCTGCTTCTCAAAGGGCTCAAGCGGATAAAGACCATCCCTGTATTTTGAGAGACCTACCGGTACAACCGAAACACTCCTAAGGTTGGGAAGATATCTGGTCAGGTCCCTTATCGATCTCTCAAGCTCTTCCCCGTCGTTGACGCCCTTGCATAGAACAATCTGACCGTTAATCTCAATGCCGCTACCAGGAGCGCAGAGCCTGTCCACCTTCTTAAGAGCCTCACCCGCAAACCGGTTTCCAAGCATCATGCAGCGAAGAGAAGGATTGGTAGTCTGAAAAGAAATGTTAATGGGCGATAAATGATACTTAAGGATCCTGTCGATGTCGCTGTCTGACATATTGGTGAGGGTGACATAATTACCCTGCAAAAAAGACAGTCTCGAGTCGTCATCCTTGAAGTAAAGAGTCTTCCTCATACCCTTGGGCATCTGGTCAATGAAGCAGAAAATGCACTTATTGCTGCAGGATCTGTAGTCATCCATGAGTCCGTTCTCAAACTCGATACCAAGATCCTCATCAAAGTCCTTGTCTATATCAAGCAGCCACTCCTCGCCGTCCTTTTTCTTTATTAGGACATCGAGATGTTCATCCTGCACGAGATACTGATAATCAAATATATCCTGAATCTCTTCATCATTTATTTTAAGAAGCTCATCTCCCGGTTCTATACCCATCTCGGATGCTATGCTCTCAGGTATGATCCTCGCCGCAATATGCCTTGACTTTTTATTCATTAAATCACCAAAAACTCACTTATTTTATTCGACAAATTCAACAAATATTATACATGAAATTTCTTGACGTGTCAGTATTACGGATGATAAAACAATAAGTGTACAGGTCTTTTAAATGGTACAAATAAAACACCTTTAAGGAGCATAATATGCCTGATTTTCGCCAATTGGAGAGCCTGATTCCCGTTGCACCGCTTAATCTTATTGTAATGGAATCAGCAAGAGAGCTCGGAGACAGTGTTGACAAATATATTTCTGAATTCAGACACAGTCTTTACAAAATGCCGGATTCAGATCCTGCATTTCACAGATATGTAAGGGATTCTTATAAGATAGATTATTCATTGGACAGATTTGGAAGCGGCGAAGCAAAAGCCACTATTAATGAGAGTGTCAGGGGAAATGACGTATACATCCTGACTGATGTGTGCAACTACAGCATCACTTACAAGATGTACAACTATATCAACCACAAGTCTCCCGATGACCACTATCAGGATCTCAAAAGAGTTATCGGCGCTATCACCGGTAAGGCCAAGAGGATCAATGTCATCATGCCCTTCCTCTATGAGGGCAGGCAACACAAGAGAAACCGCATGGAGTCGCTTGACGCTGCGCAGATGTTCAAGGAACTTCACGATATGGGTATCTCCAACTTCATTACCTTCGACGCCCATGATCCCAGAATCTCCAATGCCAAACCACTTGGCGGATTCGATAATTTCCTGGCCTCCTATCAGTTTATGAAGGCTCTTTTGTCCCATATAAGCGACCTTACCGTAGACAAGGATCATCTCACGGTCATAAGCCCTGATGAAGGTGCTCTTGACAGGGCTGTTTACTTTGCCAATGTCATAGGCGCAGATACCGGTATGTTCTACAAGAGGCGCGATTATGCCCACGTTGTGAACGGCACCAATCCTATCGTTGCCCATGAGTTCCTCGGTTCAGATATCTCAGGCAGGGATGTGATAATTATTGATGATATGATCTCCTCCGGTGCCAGCATGATCGATACCGCCGGACAGCTCAAGAACATGGGCGCCAAGCGCGTATTTATCTGTACAACCTTTGGCCTGTTTACAGATGGTATGGAGAAATTTGATGATGGCTATGAAAAGGGCTATTTTGACGCTGTTATCACTACGAACCTCACCTATATGAATGATGAAGTCAAGAATCGCAATTATCTTTTCATTGCGGACATGGGCAAGTTTCTTGCTACCATCATTGATTTCCTCAATCATGATGCCTCCATGTCCACAGTAAATATGCCCACTGAGAAGATTCACGAGATCGTTGAGAAATACAACAACGGGCTCATCGCCCCCGAGCTCTATGAATAAAGAGCTCAGGCAGCTTTGAATCTGATAATGACTTTGAACAGATCACCGTCAAGTCTTATATCAAAAGTTCCGTTCTGAGCGACAGTTAGATTTTTGGCGATTGAGAGTCCAAGTCCGCTTCCTTCGGTAGTCCTTGACTCATCTCCTCTTATGAATCTCTCCGACAGCTCATCTGCATCGACGTTAAGCTCGGTTGCTGAAATATTTTTGACCGAGAATACCACATATTCATTTTTACCATCCTGCTCTTCCAGGTGCATATCAAGATACACTCTTGTACCTGTAAGAGCATATTTACATACATTGTTAAGAAGATTCTCTATAACTCTCCACAGATGTCTTGCGTCAGCATATATCTGCATATTCTGCATCTCAGGTTTAAATATCAGCTGGAGATTGTTCTTCTCAAACTTCTCATAGAATTCACCTATTGTCTGATTCACAAGCTCAACAAAATTTATCTTAGTAAGCTGGATGCTGATATTGCCCGAGCTTATCTTGGATGCTTCCACAAGGTCTTCCGTGAGCTGCTTGAGCTTCTGGCTCTTTTTGTCAAGAATATCCACGTATTCTATGACTCTCTCATTGTCAATCTGTTCCCTCTTTATAAGATCAACATAATTGATGATCGAGGTAAGTGGTGTCTTGATATCATGCGAGACATTGGTTATAAGATCAGCTTTCAGTTTTTCATCCTTCATGCTTGTATTGACAGCCCTGTCTATACCTTCACCAATAGAATTGACCGCCTCAGCAAGATTGATATTGTCTGCATGCAGTTCAGTCACATCAACCTTGGCCTTGACATTCCCGTTTTTGATATTCTCAATTACATGTATTATCCTGTCTCTGTCCTTGTTCTGTCTGTAGATATATATACCCACAATAAGGTCAAGGGTCAGCGCAATTATAATGCCCGGTATCCCCCTGCCAAAAAGAAGCAGGTTTAGTATCACAAAGATAGTATACGGTATCCACGTCCTTATTATTACATTGGCATTGTCCGTGGTATTGACGATAAGCTTCTTTGTAAACACTATCAGAGCCCTGATAAAGCTCTCCTCAAACAGAATCTTGCTGTATGCCTTCTCGATCAACGAATACAGAGCAAACAGAAAGCCTATGCTCTCGATAAAGAATGCCACTCCGAACAGATACGGGATGTACTGATGTTTAGATGCGTCAAATACAACGCCTACAAGGCTTAACAGATATATCACAAGCGGGGGCACAGCCATTATAGCAAGTCCGATAAGTACCGTTAATTCGGTGAAAAGGCCTCTGCCATGCATGGAAGGAGTCTGCGCCCCGGGCACTGGTCCCTGCGCGTCGGCTGCCAGAGCCTCTTTGCTTTTCCTTGAAATATTCGCAATATAAACTGCCATAAGTACAAAGTACAGTACGATGAAGATTGCGCAGAGCACATAGAGCTGCGCCTTGTAGGGCATAAATGTAGTAAATCTCACCTTGCCCTCGGTAAAGGAGTCAGCGGTCGGATAACTATTGGTATCAACGGCAATATAGAGCTTCATCTGATCAGGGTATGCGTAGCTGTAGTTCTTGATGATACTGCGCAGCATATTCTCTTTTATAAGAGTATTGGTCTCGTATTCAAGCTCATAGGGACAATAATAGATATATTTGCCGTAGCCACTGAATATCTGCTTAATATCTTTGCCGATGGTCTCTCCGGAAAGCTCGGATACATTTGTATATATCTCAGACTTGCCGTCAATAGTCCTCGTAATGTAGTAACGAAGGTTGGTATTTAAGTACTCATAATAAGAAAGAGCCTCATTGTACTCCTGATAATTATTCAGAAGAGTCGTGGCAGCTTCCTGTACATTGGTACACAGCGCGTTGTACTCATCCCATCCTGAGACGATATCCTCTATATTCTTGCCATCTACAGTCTGATATCTGGACAAAAGATATGTATGCTGTCCTCCTGCCCTTGAAGAGCCTCCGGTAACGGTAAAACCTATGCTGTTGCCCTCAATCTGCGAGTTCAGATATGAATTCATCCCACCGGAATACAGGTTGTTCTTGAGATGAGTGTAGGTTGTTGTGTTGCTCAAAAACTCATCCGCTTCCAGGTCTGAAAAATCCCTTGTCTCATAGTTAAAGCCGCTCTGCGCCCACTTTAAAAGATCCGAGAGATAATACACTGCGGTTATATAGTCTCCTGACAGGTTGGACTTGCGGTTTACATAAGCAGTTACATCTATCACCTTCCGGTCGTCATACACTCCCATAGTCTCGAGCTGGCTTCTTATTGCCACCAGTTTAAGAACATCAGAGAGATTGTTCCCAAGGATATTATTAAAGAGATACGAATTCTCAAAATCCCTGTCCTTGTCGGATTCATAGAGATTATATGAATAATACCCTCCAAGACTGTTTATCATCACACTTGTTCCGACGAAAGCATATGCAATGATAAAAGCTATGATGCCTGCAAGTACATGCTGCAGTATCTTAATTCCTCTCAATTTAAAAGTTTCAATATTCATCAGTTATCATCCTCGATCTTGTATCCTACACCCCAGACAACCTTCAGAAATTTGGGTTCCCTGGGATCCAGCTCTATTTTTTCCCTGATATGCCTTATGTGGACAGCAATTGTATTGTCTGTCCTTACAGAAATGTCGCCCCAGATATTCTCATAAATCTGGTCGATTGAATAAACCTTGCCCTTGTTTCTGGCAAGGAAGGCAAGAATCCTGTACTCAATGGGAGTTAGCCTAATGGTTTCGCCGTAGACCGTAACAGTTTTGGCGTTATCATCTATGACAAGTCCTCCCGAAGTATAGACATTGTCCTGCTGCTGCGGTCTGAAGGGCGATTTGTAGCGCCGCAGATTGGATTTTACTCTTGCCACGAGTTCAAGCGGATTGAAGGGCTTGGTGACATAGTCATCCGCACCGATGTTCAGCCCCAGGATCTTATCCGAGTCTTCCGATTTGGCGGACAGAAAAATAACCGGGATCGAACTGAAGCTGCGAAGATCCTTGACCATATGAATGCCGTCCTTTTTGGGCATCATGATGTCAACGATTGCAAGACCGACCTCCTTTCTCCTCAATATGGAAAGGCCCTCTTCTCCGTCATAAGCCTTGTAGACATTGAACCCTTCCTGTTCAAGATAGATTTCGATTGCGTCAACTATCTCTCTGTCATCATCACAAACCAGAATATTTTCCATAAAAACCTCTCTTTGACTAGTCTATATACTATTAAATCATTAAATTCTTAAGATTTACCGTCGAAATTTCTTAAGATTTCTTAAGAAATTAACTTTTTATCGTTAATTAATGTTTTAAAGACAGAAAAGCACACAAATTACCTCTCTTTTCACCGTGTATCCTGTGTGAAAACAAAAGATCAGGATTGCATCTGGTGCATATGTCTGTTGTATAGATATTGCTCTCCTTCACCCCTGACTGCATGAGTGTAAGTTTTATCGCATTCCAAAGGAAAAGCCTGAATTTCTCATCAGCATAAGGTATCAGTATCCTGTTGCTTTTCAGTTCATATTCTGTAAAAGCCTCAGAAAAAGCATTGGCTACATCTGCCCCTATCTCATAGCAGTCTCCGCAGATAGAAGGCCCTATCGCACAGATAAGGTCTTTGGGATCTGTTCCGTAGCTCGCATTCATAGTCTCAATTGTCTTTTGCGCAATCTTTCCCTTCGTTCCCTTCCAACCGGAGTGAGAAAGACCTATAGCTCTTCTTACAGGGTCTATAAAGTATACCGGGGGACAGTCAGCATGGAAGATCCCCAGGATTATTCCCGGGACATTAGTCACGAGTCCGTCAATATCCGTGTAATCCCTGGCAATCGCGGGTCCCTTTCCCCTGTCTTTTTCTGTCACTACCTTGACATTTGTTGTGTGGGTCTGGAAAGTGAGCACAAAGTCATCAAGCTTTCTTCCATGACCGAGGGCATCAGAAACACGCCTGTAGTTTTCATCAACTGCTTCTTTGTCATCGCCCCTTGTGTAGCTTAAATTGCACTCACTAAAGCAGCCTTTGGATACGCCTCCAATTCTTGTGCTGCACATGTGATCAACAATACCCGTCTTTTCAATATCCGGAAATACCAGATATTTCAGGTCTCCATGCTCTCTTAGTTCCATTGTTCTTACATCCGCGCATCTCTTTATCCTGATGTTCATAAATCACCTCATCTGTAATCAAATGCATTCTTTATCCAGTTGCATATGTAAATATCATCTTGTGGGGAAACTGCTATGACGTCGTATCTGACCGGAACGTCTAAAGATTTATACTTAGAATATAAATAGAATTTGGATACATTGCAAATATGTTTTTGCTTTGTTGGTGTCACAGCCTCCTGTGGCTGACCAAATCTTGTATCATATCTGAATTTGACTTCTATAAAACAAAGATATCTGTCATCCCTGGCAATGATATCAACTTCTCCCTGCCTGCAGCGGTAGTTTTTCTCAACTATGACCGCCCCCTGCTGAGCGATGAAGTCGCATACCAGAGACTCAATGATCTCTCCTTTTCTTCTCTTATTCACTTATGTTACCTGCTTTTATTTTTTTGTTTTGTCCTTCGCCCTTATCTTGTCCATTGCGTCGACAAATACGAGTATCTCAGCGACTACCTCGTACAGCTCCGGAGGGATCATCTCCCCGATCTCAAGTTTTGAGAGTGTCTGTGCCAGTTTGTCGTCCTGATGAACCGGTATCTTGTTGTCCCTGGCCTGCTCAATGATCTTCTCCGCCAGGAATCCCTTTCCCGAGGCTATGACCTTGGGCGCCCCGTCCTCATTGGGATCGTAGGCAAGCGCCACCGCGGTTTTTACTTTGTCTTTATCATTTTTATCAGCCATTTATATATCCTCATGCCCTGGCATCAAACGAATTGGTCGAGATCACCGATGTCTTAGAGACATTCAGCATCTCATCCACTGCGGCATCCTGTCCGTCGATTTCATCGTGAAGCTTAAGATTTACATTCATTGTATATCCGCGTTTTTCAAGTCTTTCATTAAGTATATGAATGTTGTCGTTTATAAGATCAAGAATAGACTCATCTTCCACATAAAAATTCGTCGTCACCTTTGACTCGATCATCTTTACATATACATCAACGGGTCCGAGATTATCCATGTCAAGATGAAGTACAGCGCTCACAGAGCCGTCTTCGCTCATCTTTCTGTGTCTGTTCCTGTAAACATACAGATCGCCATGAACATTCTGTCCGCTCATCTGAAGAGGCAGCTGAACATACTGAAACATCTGGTTGAGCTGATTCATGAAATCGAGATTGTTCTGAAGGCCTGTGGCAGTCTGGTACAGCTTGCTCTCAGCCCCGAGATTGTGGTTGATTGCAGATGTCATCCCCTTTATCTGATTTCCGAGTCTCTGGTACAGATTCTCTATGTTTTCTTTTTTCTCTACATCTCCGGGCTTTAGGTGCCACTGCGCCGAAATATTGTCCCTGAGGAGCTTATTGTAATCATTACTGGAAAAGATCTTTTTCCAGGATGCGCTTCCTGCCGGATCAGACAGTTCAGCTTCATTAAAAGAATCAGCAAGTGCTTTTAAAAGCTCTTTCTGAGCTGTTTCTGACTTTGGATCAAAGTTGAACTTGTTTATGACTTCATCCGTTACTCCTACATTTTTGAGCGCGTTTACAAAACCCTTATCAAGTGGCTTTGCCTGCGCATTTTGGGATGATGGTTCATCCGTCTGTAAAAGAGCCTTGTATGAGTCATCAGCTGATCTGATATTAGAGGTGTTCTCATCTCCGCGTACACTTGCAGCGCCCTGTCCCGGTTCCTTACCCTCTTCAGAGATGACTTTTGCCGTGCCGTCCTGCGAAATAACGATCGTCTTTCCTTTTTCAGCGGTTTCTTCTGTCGGAAGCTCCATAGCATCATCCTGAACAATAAGTTCAAGAGTCTCATTTACAGTTGCAGCTTCAGCTTTAGTTGCAGTATTAGCTGCAGTATCACTTCCCTCCCTTAGGACCGCGGCGCCTTCATTTCCCTGCATGGGCGCAGCTTCCGGAGCATTTGGAAAATTTGAAGCACCTGGCGCATTTGTCTCATTTGCAGCACCTTCAATATTTGCAGGATTAGCCGTCTGTTCTTCTCCTCCAAAGAGCTTGAGGATGCTTCCATAGAGATTAAGTGCCTTGGACGTGTTTCCCTCAGCCATCAGCTGGTTGAATGCTTCGGGCAGCTCATCCATTATATTCTCCATGGCAGATGTTACCTGGTGCTCATAGTTCTTGTAGCTTTCAAACTGGGTGAGATTGTTCTGAGTGATCGGAATCCCAAGGCTCTTCATTTCGACCATCGTAGAAATTGAGTTGTTGGGATAAGACGTAAGTGACCTGCTCATATCAAGAACAGCATCTTTATTGATGGGAAGTCCTGCCCCCATCATCTCTTTTATCATCTGGATATTGTCGTTGTTTACTTCTATGCCTGCAGCCATGAGAGCTTTTAACGTGCTCTGATCGGGAGATGTATTTTCAAAGAGAGGCGTGATCGTGACTGTGCTCTGAGAGCCGGACCGGACCTGAAAGTTAAGAACCTGTCCTTCACGAAGACCCATGCCATCCTGAAGCCTTGCTGAGATCTCATTGCCGCCAACGTTTATATTGGCAACTTTTCCCTCAGCAGTATCCGTGATCGAAACAACACTTCCCTGAATAGTATCGCCCATCTTAAGCGACAGAGTTTTCTGAGCATCCGGTGTCTGCCGAAGGCCGCTGCCGTCAACTATCAGTGTGTTATTCGATTGTGATACGCCTCCGGTAATATTCATACAAAATTCCCTATAAATGATCTTCTGTGAATCTCACAGGGTCCATACTTTTTAAGGGCAAGGATATGCTGCTCGCTGCCATATCCCTTGTTGGAATCGAAGCCGTATTCGGGATATTTAACAGCCATCTCTTTCATAATCCTGTCTCGTGTAACCTTTGCAATAATACTTGCAGCGGCGATTGAAGCGCTTTTGGCATCGCCCTTTATGATGGAGATCTGCCTGTAGTCTTCCAGCTGCGGGATGTGAACCGCATCAATAAGAAGTGCTCCGGGCTTTACGGAAAGACTTTTTACTGCCTGCGTCATCGCCTCATAAGTAGCGTTTAAGATATTGATCTCATCGATACGCTCGCAGCTTGAGCTTCCAATACCCACAGCGACCGCTTTTTCCATTATGACATCATAAAGCTCTTCTCTCTTTTTTTCGGATAATTTCTTGGAATCATTTAGATATAAAATATCGACATCCCGCGGCAGTATGACCGCAGCAGCATAGACAGGACCTGCAAGCGGTCCTCTTCCAACTTCATCAATACCGCATAAAAGACCAAGCTCCGAGTACTTTCTCTCGTAGCTTGTCATCTCATACATGCGCTCTATCTCTTTGTCTATGGCAAGGATTCTTTTTTCGGCTGACTTTACAATACTCTGCACACCGGACCTGCCATCTTCCCGGTATTTCTCGATAAATGCCTCATAATCTTCTTTATCAATAAGTCCTGAAAAAGCTGATCTTATTTCGGCAACTGGCTGCATCAGTTAATTCCCCCAAATGTTGAAAATGGATATATACGAATAAAGGCTTTCCCCAAAATATCCTTTTTATGGATATTGCCTACAGAGACATCCCTTGAATCCATGCTGTGGTTTCTGTTGTCTCCCATTACAAAAAACTCATCTTCGCCAAGCTTTATCTCAGTCTCAGCTCTGCCGGGATCCTCGATCACCTCAGCTCCATAGTTCTCATTTAAAATATTGCCATCAATATAGATATTGCCGTAATAGTCGACACGTACGGTCTCACCCGGAAGTCCTATAACGCGCTTGATAAAATACTGGTCTTCCCCATACTGGTACGGGAAAATTATAATCTCGAAACGTTCGGGATTCTTGAATCTGTATGAGAGCTTATCAACAAGAAGCGAATCGCCGTCCTGAAGAGTCGGTTCCATCGAAGACCCGCTCACTTCAGTCCTCTGAGCTACAAAAGTAATAAACAAAAATGTAAGAACGAAAACTACAAGAAGATAAATTACAGTACTTAAGATTTCTTTTAATACCTTTTCCATTTTTATGGCCTTTCAAGTGTAATATTTCCGAGTCGTCCATTTCTGAAGTCGTCCAGAAGAAGTGCACCGGCTCTTTCCATGTCAGGCTTTGCCCCCTGTTTAATAAGCTTTCTGTTGACAGCCACCGCTGATAATACTGCGCTTAGTGGCGTTGCATACTCTTCCTCTTCAAACTTTGAAATCTGCTCATCAGTAATATTATACTTCTCCTTTACAGCATCGGGATAGTATTCTTTTAGAATTTTTAACAGTTCACAAGCAAGTTCCGTGACATCAAGATTCTCATCATTCATTGATCCTATGAGCGCTAAATGAATGCCGACATCCTGATTTTCAAATTTTGGCCAGAGTATTCCCGGAGTATCAAGAAGCTGCATATTCTTGCCAAGTGATATCCACTGCTTACCCTTTGTGACGCCCGGCTTATTACCTGTCTTGGCTGATGCCCTTCCTGATAATTTATTGATAAATGTCGACTTTCCGACGTTGGGAATACCCGCAACCATTGCCCTTATTGGCCTTGAGACTATCCCTCTCTTCTTGTCTTTCTCTATCTTCTCCGCACATGCCTTCTGAATAAGTTCTTTTACCTTGCCGGCTTCATTGCCCGTTCTTGAATTCATCTGTATAACATGTATACCCTTGCTCTTATAATACTCGCACCACTCATTTGTAGCGGTTTTATCAGCAAGATCGGCTTTGTTAAGGACTACGATCCGATATTTGTTCTTACCCAGCTCATCTATGTCGGGATTGCGCCCTGATTCGGGTATGCGCGCATCTGTCAGCTCAATTATGATATCTATGAGCTTGATATTCTCCTGCATCATTCTGATGGCTTTGGTCATATGACCGGGATACCACTGGTAATTCATGTGCTCTCCTTAATACTTTTGAATAAGACCGCCGCCTGCATTCTCGCCCGAAAGCTTGCACCAGGCCTTGCCTATGATCATGCTCTGTCCGACAATTCCTATATTGGCACTTCTGGAGTCTTCACTGCTGTTTCTGTTGTCTCCAAGGACAAAGTATTCACCGCTCTTTAACTTGATCGGGTTCTCCGCGATTCCGGCATCCTCCATTTTGTCAAAGTCCTTGTCTTTTCCCTCGGGATTGCCGTTCACATACAGACTTCCCTCGATTATCTGGACAGTATCTCCCGGACCTGCAACAATTCTTTTCACATAGAAATGTGAATTGGCATTGCCATTTGGCAGAAACACAACTACGTCGCCAATACCGGGGCTTGCTATCTTGGAGAATACCCTGTCGACCAGTACCGCCTGTCCGTTTACAAGCGCAGGTTCCATGGAATCGCCAATGACCTTCACCTGCATGCCAAACGAAAGAACCAGAGATATGGCTATAACAACCGCAATGACAGTGATAATAAGCCAGGAAAAGATCTCTCTGATAACTTTCGGTGTTATTATTTTTTTCTTTTGATGATAATAATACTGGTTTTTCTTTTTCCTAAACATACCGAAGCCTTATATAATGAGTAAAATGTAAAAAAGGCAATTACCTTAACAGTAACTGCCTTTAATAACAAATTATCTGGTAACAAGCTCCTTAACCTTAGCCTTCTTACCTGTAAGTCCCTTAAGGTAGTTCAGCTTAGCTCTTCTTACCTTACCTCTTCTGACAACCTCAACCTTCTCAACAGTAGGTGAGTGAAGTGGCCATGTCTTCTCGACGCCAACACCATAAG
>JAEEGL013936116.1_pt1 | contig 30103 bp, 19 predicted proteins | sample 9134231 | NCBI WGS metagenome assembly JAEEGL01 (sample SAMN16246548, study PRJNA631951) | gut metagenome | biome: gut microbiome; feature: rumen; material: fiber-attached | host: Bos | place: Iran: Karaj | collected 2018-10 | reverse complement strand
GAGATATGGTTATAAAGGAGTGTAGGGATGCTATAAAGAAGAAGCAAATACGAACCTTTATTCACGATTATGTATTAAAAGCATAGGCTTAAAACATATTTTTAAAAGTTTTAACAATTAGAAATGCCATCTCCATATACAGTTTCTACAGCAAAAGGTTCGATTAGAATCGAAACATCACATAATAAAAAGGCCAAGAATGCTCAGATATTGATGTCATTCGTCACTTCTGAAAAAGATCTTCTTGATGAACTATTGATTCGGTTCAAGAATGAGAAGGTTTTTGAGATAGGAACTAATGCTAACAATGCTATTGTAAATTGCTGGACATCTAATCAATCTATATATCTTGTTGTTCCTGAATCCAACATCCTCAAAGTTATTGCTTTAGTCTATCTTTACGTATTAGCTTCAAAGATTTCTGCAGTTGCTGCTCGTGATTGTATAACTAAGGATCAATCATATACAAAGCTTCATGATGATGTTCAGAAGGGATTCAAAGTTGTTTTGACAGGTAAATGTCTTCAAGTTATCAGAAAATTAGAGTCTAAAGATAAAGCCATCACTAAATTCACAGAAACACTCAATGCAGCTAAAGTTCGTACATTCCCCGATGCAAAGGCTTCTAAGAAGGCCGAAGAATGGTTCAAGGATTATGATGTTGAAGCTTCATACACTGCTAAGTTATATATGTCTCTATTCCTTGGAAAATTTGATTTTGTATGGAATGGAAACAAGCTTAAGACAGATGACTGTACATTCATGAATATGCAACATCATCTTCTTGAACATGCTGATGTTGCACAGGCTTATATTAAGGCTTATTTAGGTCAATGCGGCGCAAAGAGATCCAAACCAGCTGCTAATGATCCTAAGGGTGAGAAGATGAATGCTGCTAACGCAGAAGCTCTTAAGAATTTGAATACTATATTAAGTATGCTCGCTGAACTTCATGGACTTGAATATAAACCACTAACAATGGCTACATGGGAGCTTGATAAAGCTGCAGTTGCAGAAATGAAGAAGATGTTGAAGTAAATGAAACCAGCTTCTTTTTTAAAAATCGAAAACTTTATGGTTTATCGAAATGTCAAACTATAACGAAATCGAAAGCTTAATTAACGATCAGTTTGATCAAGCTTCAGAAAAAGAGAAGGAAACTAAGCCTGTAGAGGAGCCTATTTCACAACCTCAACAACCTGAAGAACCTGTTCCACCTCCACAAGTTCCAGAAGAAGACATTTCGAAAGCTAAGGACTCAATTTATACTGAGAAAATCAATAAATTAAAGAAGGTCATTCATAGTAAGGATGAGGAAATAGATGACCTAAAGAATCATATTACAGAACTTAATCAACAACGACAAATGGAGAAGGAAGCATATAATGCACAACAAGCTAAAGAAACAAAGACTGAAAAGGAGGACAAGAAGAACATCATTTCCGATCTCTCTTCAAAGAAGAAGATGGCTATAATTGTTGTCGTTGTGGTATTTGTTTTAGCAGTTATTGTTGCTGTATTTATCCATAAGAAACATGCTGACATAGAACCTACTGAGACAGATTCTGAACACGATTCTGGCGGTGATGAATAATTATTGTCTTCGTATGTACATATACCATAAAAATAGGGTTATATCGTTCATCTGTAATAAAACTATTTTTTTAAGAATGAAACATACGAGGATGAAGTTCTACGAGCACCCTGAAAACGTACTGATTCTTGACAAAAGAAACAAAAACGGCACTACTTTTGAAGTATATGCTAGGCGTATGGTTTTCAATGAAGAATTTAAGCAATCCTGCATTGATTACATTAAATTTGCGTTCGATATAGATGTTGAGGATTATTGTGGTAAAAACAAGTACATGGAAGCAACAATTGCATTCTCACAAGTGAGAAGAAGTCAATCATTCGATCTTGTGTTCACTCTGAATGTGTATAAGATCAAAGATGCAAAAAGATTTAAAAATTGCATGTATATCTGCATGAATATGATGAAAGAACAACATAAATTACCTCCTCATGTACTTAATTTACTCGATTATGCTTATGGATCAGGTATGAATCCAGAAGATGTATTCGAATTCTTGAAGAATCATTTCGATTTCATTGACCATGTGATGAAATTAGATATGCACATTGATGAACCTGATTTCATCCCAGAACAGAATGAAATTATGGAAGTTGAAGATGGAGTGATATATGTACCAAATATGACTGTTAATAATGCAAGATATGTTGATATAGATGGAAAATTATATGTTGAATATATTATTGGTCATGACGTTGTTTTACAGAAGGTAATGTAAAGCAATAAACAAAACTATTTTTTGCGTTGTTAATATATAGATGGAATTCAAAGAAGTAACATATCGTATCTCTGATGATGTAGCATTAATAGTTTATCAAGCTAATTTTCACGGACACCCAATAATTCAAACAAAGAGAACAAGAGTTCAATATAAAGATAAACTGTTTGAATTTAATAGGAAGACGAATTTGAATAAAGCATTCTCCGACACTATTCTAACGAACATGCTTCGTGTTCTTAATACAGTAGAACTAGTTAATTATCTAAACAGACTCATCAATCATGACAACTTGTATCAGATTTATGAGAATGATTATACTGGAGGTAATGAAAATATAGATGACGTTATCAAACTTGTATTTGAGGAAAAACAACTAAAAGAAACACACTCCAGTTATGGAGCACGATTAAATGATCCGATTAACGAGACAAGCGAAGAATCAAGCTGCGCGAGTGCAGCGCGTTTTGATGATCTAAATAAAGAAAGCGAAGAATCGGGACGTTCTTCTCCGTCGCGATTTAATGATCTGTTTGATGAGAAAGGAAGAATCATTGTAGATGCGCTTTATAAATATAGATCTTCTAAGTATCCACTCTGCATAAGCTCAATAGATGAACTTGATTATGTTCCTATTTACACGTTCGTTCATCCAAAATTACTTATTAATCAACAGTCTACAATGCATTTGATGCATCTTGCTGTCTTGTTTAAGTGTCTATCTAGACTTCAAACAATGCCAGAATTCTCTTCTCAAACATCAATGTCTATGCTTAATATAACATTATCAGCTCATTCAAGTGGAATAACGACGCAACAACTTAACGAATCTAAATATGAAAAGTTGATAAACAAGAAGAAACTATATAAAAAGAAATGGCAAGAAGCATTAGATGAAATCAAAAGACTTTCAAAGAAGATAGATGCATTGCAATCTACTACTGATGACATGTATAATATGGAGATAGATATGAAACAAAAGATCAACGAAATATGTTCCGACGTTGAAACTAAAGTTATAGATTGTATGATGACTGTTGATGAATTAGAAGATAAATTGATACCAAACAAATCTATTACAATGTCTATATCAAAAGATCAGCATGATGATATTAATAGTGATGAAGTTTGTGTAGAGTTCAATAACAAAGAATCTGATCCAATATATAAAAACAATAACACTATCAATATTGAACGGCATGACGAACTAATTAAAGTTGATAAATTAGAAGAGAAAATGGATAATATAGATAAAGACGTTGGTATTATTGGTAAACGATTTAATTCAGAAGAACTTGTTAAATTAAAACTGCTTCAAAACAATGATAATTTACATATACTTGTAAATAAATATAATCGGAGAATTTATGCTTTGGTAGATAATGCATTGACCCCTCTAGATAAAGTTAAAGAAGCTTATACATATAAATGGTTCTATAGATATTCCACATGTGGCTGCAAACGTAATGAAATTAGTTATGAATTATTAATAACAAGTACATTTACAAATAAAAATGACCCAAGAATCAAATACGAATAAACTGTCTTAAACCTATTTTTTTAAATGAATAAATATGAATAGGTTTCAATTAGAAGATTTTCTTTTGAGAAATCCAACTGAAGATGAAGTCAGAGACGTGATAGAATCGGATGAAAATATAACAGACTTCATTAGTAGCATGTATGGTGGTGCAGGTAATGAAATTCAAGACAATCTTAAATCTAATCAAGAAATAATAGATCCTATAGCTACTGGTCGTATGGAAACTTATAAACCGGTAGTTACTCGTGGTATGTCGAAGTTTGAATATGTAGGTGCAATAACTTCATTAGCTCGTTATCTCAAAGGATTAAAATCAATATCAAAATATGTTGATGTTGTTGATTGTAGTACACTCGTTAACCCTTGTGAATTGGCATTTTATTTACTGGATAAGGGTAAGATGAATGTATTATTTATTAGAAATAGATGTGAAAAAGTGACTTTCTCAGAGCTTACTTATAATAAACTATGGAGAGATGAGGTTATTGATTACTTTAAAAAGAAAAATGAATCTATGGATGAAGAGTTTTATAAACCGTTGTCTGCAATGGTTGATTCATCGTAGATGAATCTTCTCCACCATTTATAATGGTGGCTCCGTTGACTCTAAATAAGAGTCTTCGCCATACTTAGTTCAGCTCAGTTGATTTTAAATAAACACATTACTTACCAGATTTCTTTTTATTCTTTGTTAGATAAACATAACCTCTATACATTAGTTCGAAAATATAAATCACTCCCATGAAGAAGACAAAGACAATAACGAGCTCAATGAATGTCATTTAAATGTTTTAAAAGCTTTATAAATGACCATATTCAATATCAATCCTAATTCACAGCTCGTCGTTGATTTCAACCATTTTATACTCATAGGATTAGAAACACAAGGAACAAATACGACTATTAAATTCGCTAAGATATATTTATATGGAAGTATTAATGATTTCAATACATTGATGGAGTCAATATCTGATCCTGTTAATTACATTCAAAATAGTTCCATACAAGGAAGCGTCGAGTATCTACTCACAGCATCAACTTCGGTAGAATATGTCTCCGCTATTTGTGATGTTATCGAGATATATGGTGTTCGTATCTATTATAAAATATTCGATGAATTGGCTTGTGAAAACGTTAACACTTTATTAATAGCAACGAATTATGAATCTTTATTAACGAAGCTAAGTCTTCTGGAACAGAATACAAACGCAACAAATACTCTTATATCTCCATATTTGGCAGAGCAACTTAGGTCAAATAGGTTTACGTTATAACTTGAAAAATGGTCTGTTTTTCTGGATAAAATACACAAAACATTGAAACAAAATCATAAAGCAAATTTATTTTTTTAAGTTTTTATATATGAGTTTCGCTGAGGTAGAGGCTAATTCTGTTGTGATTTCTAATGATGGGGAGACACCATGTTTGAAAATTAATAACATGCGTGAATCTGCCAAATTTTATGACGCTGAGTCATTTAATACAAATTATGCTGATTATATGGATGAAAAGATCAGTAATAACAACTTATTAACTGATTCTGAAAACCATTTACAAGCATGTAATGCTCTTAACGTTCTGTATGTTGATGTAGATTACATTATGCCTGATGGAATAGGGGATGCACTCGATAGAAATCAAGAACTCGTTATTAAATTTATAACTAGATTCATCGAAGTTTCTCAAATTGATCGTTCTAAGATAGATAACTTGTTTGTGTTTATCCCTGAGCGACTTCTAGAGACGGTTGATGGATTAAAGGCAGGAGGACATTGTTTTCTATATATGAAAGAGAATTATACTAAACCACAGAGAGAAAGCATTTATAGTAAAGCACGTCAGTTAATACCAACTCCTGAGTTTAGTCGAGAGATGGAGGATTTGGGTTGCCCTGATTTCGCCAGGGATTTCGAGAAGATTTTCGATAAGGGTCCATTCTGTACAGCCAATACTTTACTTCCATTTGCCGAAAAGAAAGGAGCACAGCGTCATTATCTTCTCATAAATCCAAATGATATCGATGTGGCTAAGCCGCTTCTAATTCCAACAATTCATAAGGTTGTTGATGAAATAGATAATGATGATGAAGAACTCGAATTCGATGAAGATTTAGATATAGATGTTGATGATACTAAATTGTGTAGTGCCACTGCTATTGAAACACTTAAATTCATAGATTCTTTGAAATATTTAACTCCTTATCATCCACTATGGGATATACTTAAGGATCATAATAGAAGATTAAAAGAATTCATTGGACCATTAATTGATTGGATCATAATGTGTCAATTTGTTGGAGATTATTGGAATGTTGAAGATGGAATAAAGAAAATACCTATTGAAGTAGCCAAAAGAACATTACCGCTAGTTAGAATGGCCGATCCAAAAAAGAATTTGGCGACATTAATCTCTGATATTAATCGTGTATGTATGTTGAAATATGGAGAACAAGCAGTAGGATCTTGGAAATCATTCTTTAACAAGGATTTATCCGAATCAATAATATGTTTCAAGAATAAGACTAATGATGCACAGATCATTAAGGCTTTAGTAGCTCATTGTAAAGCAATGGGTGTTGATGCAGAACTAGCACATGAATTATTTAAACAATGTAAGAAGTTATTAGTTTTATGCATCACTATTTGGCGTAAGTATTGTAAGATGATTCATATGATTATGGCAGGAATGTCCGAAGAAATAAGACCATTTAGAGCACATGATAGAATAACATTACAATCTGAAATAAGAGACTGTAGCTTTGATGAGATAACTATGGTTGAAAATAATCCTGACTTTAGAATATATCACAAGACAATTAGAAGATGGTTAAGAATGTTTATATGCATGATGTTCTATAATAAATTAGATACGAATGATGCAATTAGATGTGCTATAGGATGCTTAGTTAGACACTTCGTATTTAATGTCAGAAATAAAGGAAAAGCTGATTCTGATCGTCCATACATCTACAATATTCGTCAGAACACTGAACTACAAGCATTCCCTTATAATCAATGGGTTATAGATACTAATGCAGCTATGGCGACAAGTTGGTTTGGTAGCTTATATGTTGATTATGTTGATGAACAATTACAGACATATGAAAAACCTAAATTCATAACACCTTTCATAAATCTACTTAAGATAACTCAGCCCGTTGAAACCATTGAAAGATCAACAGATATTCAGGCACCAACTAATTTCAAGAGTGATGTAAAGAGAATTAGAAATAACATACTTCAGATGGCATCAAATAGGCATTATAACCAACGTCCTATTTATCAAGAGGTATGTGGTAATAGTTTATTACTGCCAATGAGAAATGGTATACTTGAATTCATAGCTGAAGAGAATATAAAACGTCCTGATATTGTCGCACTTGGTCTGAAAATTGGTGATCTTGTATTCCATTACAACAATTATGGTATATACCTGGACGCATATACAAATATTCCATGGCATGATGAATACAATATTCATAATCCAATATATGAACGTGTAAATGCTATGTTCAGTGAGATTTATCCAGATCCAGCTGTATGTGAATATATTAAGATGATGTTTGCTCAGACTCTTCATTCTAAGGGAAGTCGAGATCAAATTCATCAATTCTATGGACAAGGCGCTGAAGGTAAATCGGTTATTAACACTGCAGTAGCAGCTATGTTAGGTGAAAAGACTGGAGAATTAACTACAAGAGGATATGAAGATACAACATTAAAGAATCCATATGGTTTGGCAACAACAGTTGAAGCAGAAGCATTGTTGCAAGCAAATAAGTCAACACATAACTCTGGAGGTACTGCTGAGCTTGTTAATAAACGTTTTGCTAGTGTTCAAGAGCCAGAAACTGTATCACATGGAACAAACATGAATGTTTCTACAGGAAAAAGACTTACAGGAGATGCATCATTGAGCACGAGAAAGATATACCAAGAGCCTATAGTCTTCACACCAAAGCTTTATATAACCATTCAAACAAATACATTACTTGGTTATTCTGAAGATAATGATGCCGTTGCAAGAAGATATGCAGTCATTCCACACAATGCTAAGTTCGTATCAGAAGCTATGTTGGCAAGGACTAAGAAAGCTAGGTTTGTACATCGTGCGGATCCTAGTTTAAGTGATAATCTTCGTGAAAATCCATACTATTGGGAGGCATTGTTCAGAGTTCTTCTGCCATACGCACAGAAGTTCTTAAAGGATAAACTATCTGGACTTTCTGATGTAAAAAGACCTGCATCGATGGATGCTCTTATGGATTTATCTAGAGCAAATTCAAGCGGTCTGCTTGGATGGTTTGCAAAGAATTTCCAGGAAAAGAAAGATTGCGTTCTATCTGTTCAATACATTGTAGATTTTATATTTAATGCAGATAAACAATCAAATTATTCTGGTGAAGGTAGTATATTCGATGCGAAAGACAGAAATCTTCCTAAATCTGTCAAAGTAAAGAACATATATGCATTACTAACTAGTCGTTTTGGAAACCTTGCTATGTTTAAATTAAGAGATAGATTTATTGATCAAGAAGGACAACTAATTCCAGCTTTAATGATAGATGGAGAAGAATATGATATACAAGGAAAAATGAATATAGAAGAAGCCGATCATGACATATACTTCGAAGAATTTGCGATACAGAATCTAGAAATGGTAAATGGAGGTAAACCATTTGATGCAAAAACAATATTCATAGTTGGATTTGATTTCATTGAAGAGAAAAAGCCTTAAACTTACTTGAACATATCATAGAAGCATATTAAACTATCTGTGTATGTTAAGGTGTTAATTTTTGATATTGGATACATATAATTAGTTTCAGGTACGTTCATGTTTTCGTTGTCGTATGGAATGATTGGTAATCTAATAGACCAATTCATTACAGCATCATAAATATACTTGAATACATAATAGCTATAATCAGCTGTTTCATTGAACATTAATTCTATTGAATTAGACCACATGAACTCTGCTTTACTCGTAAATCCACTTGGGAATGTACTCTTAATGAACGTTGTAACTTTAGTAATCTGATCAAATGGTTTGAATGAGCTACTATTTTTGAAGTTAAAGGCAGATGCATCTTCAAATCCAAATCCATTTGTCTTAGTTCTAAATAAGAATGATGTTATGTTCGATGGATTTATAAACTTAACATATTCATTAGAACCAATCAATATTGTTTCTGTATTAGAACAACAACCGTTACTATTGATGTCTTTTGTATATGTACAACCGTTTGTAGTTGTCAAAATATTCGTACATACTGTTTTTCTGACAAGAGCATCATCTATGTTCCAATCATTAATCAAATTAGTTTCATTATAATGATATATATCCTCCATTAATTTAGTATTATTTGCTGCGAAACACATACCTCCAAGAGTATATTTATCGGATAGTTTTGCCAGAGCAGATACATCTCCTTTTCCAATATTCTTTTTCCATTCAGAATCAGATACTGGTTCTAATTCTCCATTACTAACTACACCTATCTTACGTAGTTTTCCAAGGAAATGGAAGAAACGATTCATCATAAGTAAACTAGCTTCAGAAGATTCATAATCACTATTTATTATTGGATATATCGATGGGAAACCAATATTATTAATATCTGCAGTTTGGTATGTTTTTGACCTACCAGATACATATTTCAATATCTTATGCCATAAATGGAATGAATATGAACGCCCAGTATTGTCCTGAACCATAGTTTCCCATGTTAATTTAATGAAGTCGTAATCAGTTTTACACTCAGTTGCTTTGGATACATAGTCTTCACAATAAGCATTGATACTATCATTAACTTTCATTGCAAATTCTTCTGCACTTAAACTTCCACTTTCTGTCATAAGTTTATTTTTAGCGTTTATGACTGCAAAGTTATCCACAGGGCAATCATTAGAATTAACTAATGCTCTTGTAAGATAAGCAGATAATGATGTCTCTTTATCATCACTCTTGATATATTCTATAAGATTTGTTTTATTAAGTGAAATGTTATTGCTCTCATCTATAGCAAAGAATGATGCATCTATAGGCCATATTAATGGAAGAATTGGAGTGAATTTGCAAAGTATTTCAAATACATCAGTGTCGCTAAGTTTTTCATGAACAAGATTCTTTCTGAAGTTATTAAATACAACATCAGGTGTGATTTTGTATTCAACTTCCTCATTATTGTCTTCTGGTTTATATTCAGGATCCTCTATTTCGGAAAGATCTTTTTTGACTAATCCAGGATTATTGAATCCAATCCATGCAGCGCAATATAAATAGCTAATGATCTTTGCTGCTCTTGAATATCTCAGAACATTAGTTATATGTGTGTTTATAAACGATACTTGCTCAATTGTACATGTATTTAAACAAGAAAGGATGTCATAGTACTCAGCTATTTCAGGCATTGACGCATATACTGATAAATTAGTTTCATCATCACTTATTGCCTTAAGTGTTGATTCTGCTAAATCAAATTGTGTCTCAACTATGTTCATTAATGATAAAACATCTTCTGATAAAGCGTCTTTGCCTTTGTTTATATTCCTGCATTTATCTTCAAAATCACTAAGCACACCTTCTATTGCTGTCTTTTGTGCATATAAATCATCGAATATAGCTTGTGAAGAAGATATCTTTTTATTGATAGTCTTCCACTTATTTGTTAGATCGTTATTGATGTTATTTGCTTCAGCAAGACGATCAGTTGTGTTTCCATAAATATCTTTGATACTGTTAATACGAGACATACATGAGTTGTATACATCTATAATGCTTGGGCTCTGATTAATTATCGCACCATTAACACTATTATTATCTAAATCATCAGCGTTTACGCTTCTTGGAGTAAAACTTGTATCATATATAGGTGCTATTGAATTATAAAAACTGTTTACGATAGACATCGAGACTTTGGATCTATTTATATATTCATTGGCTGATGTTATGTATGTTGAAAGTATATCGTGGAATTCATTATATATGCTCTCTAATTCTCCAACTTGTGCATCTAAATATGGTTGGAAAGTTGTCTTATCAATAGATAAAGCGGTATCATAAGCGATGGCGAATTGTAACCTGATTTCTTTCTGGTAATTGATATATGATACGTCATCTACAAGTGTTTCTACATTGGATTTGTTTGTGTCGTAGTCACCATTAGCATTGTTTTTCTCGTTTAGTAATTGCATCGAGTTTATGCATGAATACACATCTATAAACTCTTCTTCTTTAATTTCTCCAGTTTCACAATCTGTTATATGTAGTTTCTTTTTACATTCAGTACAAGCTTTTAATTCTTCACAGTTAGTGATATTACTGTTAATGTTTAGATTATAGATGTTGTATTTAGAATCGAAATCAATCAACCATACTTTTAAGTTAGCTTTGTTCGCATCAACTAACTGCAAACAATTCTTAATTTTTGTATATAAATCGCCATCCTTCTTTGATAGATTAACGAGAGATTTATAAAGTTCTGATTGATCTGCTGAATCAGATAATATATCAGTTCCACCAGCAGATTTCTTTAATGTCTCTCTCATGGCATCTATTGCATATTTCTTTGCTGATAACTTTGATTTGAGAGTATTATTGCCTTCAATTATTGTGTTCAGATCAGTTACATAACCAGCAATACTTTGTTGATAGTTAGTTACATCAGTTGTTATGTCAGTTATTTTATCTTCATTATCCATTCTACAACATACATTATTAAGTGTCTTATTGAAGTCACTGATCTCTTTATTTAAATTCTGAAGAGCGTTGGTGTAATCTAAATTATAACTATCTGCTGTTATTTTATTAGCATATGCAGTTTCTGTTTTGATGAGAGTTGTATCTCTAATAAGCTCTTTCCATTCTTCATTCCAATCTAAGAACTCACTATAAATGGTTCCTTCTTTATCATTGAAATAGTCTCTAAATTCTAGAATGAAATTCTCCATAGTCTCTCCAAGTGTATCAATGGATACTTGGAGTCTTTCTGTATAGTTCTTTTTATGATAGTTATCCATAATTCTTTCTCTCTTTTCAGGATCAACTGAGAACCCATCATAAGCATTCTTTATATCATTCATAAGCTTGTTTACATTAGTTATGTCATCGTTTATTTCTTTAATATACTTCTCCTTAAGTTGATCCAGAATCTTCTTTGCTTCATCTGAAAACTCACCGCATATACTTAATACAGAAACTATATCATTAGATGCTTGTGTGAAACTGTTATGACATGTATCATAATTAGTTCCATTAGCGTTGAATCTTTCAATTAATGATTCATAAGTAGAAACCAAACCACATGGATCTTTAGATGGATCTGCATTATTAATATCAGTAATAAGGGTCTCAATTTCTGTTAATATAGTTTTATAAATCGTTTGTGTAGATACACGATAAGTTTCATATTTAGAAACAAGAACATTGATACTATTTTCTCCGTTCATATACGAGTTTAATTTATCCTTATCTAACGGAATATTCACATAATAATCCATCTCAGATACTTTGAGTGTCTCGTTATATGTTTTAATTACATCTGTCGTATCAATAACTTGATCAAGTTCTTCTATACGTGATTTCAGTATAGTTTTAGTTCCATTAGCTTCGGTTTTCAGTCCATCAAGGCATGTTTTATTAATTTTAATGTTTTCAATGGCTTGAAGCTTTGCTACGTTGTCTTTATATATCTCCTCATATTTAGTCATACATTCATCTAGAACTGTTTTTACTCCTTCAGTTGCTAGGAGAACGTCTTCACATTTACTTAGTATATTTATGCAATCAAGACCAGTCATTTCTTCATTAACAACACATTTATCAAGGCATGCATTCATTTCTTCAAGTTCTGTGATATGTTTCAATACATCGTCACTAATTTTATCTAAAGCAGATAGGTCTATTATTAATTCTTCAGTTCCTTGCTCTTCAATATCATCCATCCAGTTAATGTTTTTGTCTTTATATTCTGAAATCATGCTGATACAAACAGACGAAGCTTTTGTTTTGAAAGAAGATATTTGTGCTGTAACGGTTTCATCGAGTTGATCAAAGAACTGGACAATAGTTTCATCAATACTAACTGATTTAGCGTCGAGATATAATTTCAATAGCGTTGTCCAATCTTCAACTGTTAATGTTTCTGATTTAGAAGCATCGTATAAACGTGTTTTTAATATGCCATCATCTAGTTGTGAAGACATATATTCCAGAGCTGTTTTGCAAATGGATAAATAATAATCAAGAATGATCTCGTTTGTTTCTTGAATGTATTCTTGATTTGTTTGTTTTTGAAGTTTACTCATTTCATCCTTGATACGTTGAATTATATCTGTTTTATTCGCCACTTCGGATGAGTTATCATGCTCAGATATTTCTTCTTCAACTTCTTCCTCCTCTTCTGGCTCACCAGTATTATTTAGAGCAGCTTCTTCAGCAGCTTTCTTTTCCCTTTCTCTAATTTCTTCCTCCTTCTCATCAATAACTTGATCTATATAAGAAGGTGGGTTATTTGCTAATGGTTTATCACCTCCAATATTAAACATGTAGCTTAGGATATTGCCCATTTATATCCTCGAAAAAACAACACTACTAATAAAGTAAAAGGATATAAGCTCATTAACATTGGTTTACAGTATTGTTCGTATCTATATAACGTTCAATCGAAAAATGCTGTAAATTAAAAATAGAAAAAGTGATTATAGAAAGTCTATGATTTTTAATTATGGCAAATTGAGAACGAGGGAGTTTTTTTCTAAAGTAGATTTTTTAGCAACCATTCAAGATATGTCTTCTCAATCTGAGGAACTTAAAATGGAAAGGCCACTTAGCAAGAACGTTGCCCCCAAGACTACTGTTGTCAAGAAGGAGGTAAAGGTAGTTGCAACTGCATCTACAAAGAAGGGGTTCAAGCCATCTGAAGCAAAGAAAGCTCAGTTTGCTCCAAATACCCTTATTGGTTTTGCCAATGCTTATTATAGAGGCCTTGGCAAACAAAACATCACATTTGTTCGCAAGAATAAGAAATCTAATGAGCGCGGCAAGACTATTGTGCCAAAGTCATGTCCTGCACTTGCTGCTGTTAGAAAGGCTTATGAGACAGTAGCTGAAGGTCAGAATGTGAATGATCTCATCATGGACCCTTATGTTCATACAGCTTATGAATTCATCGAGAAATCCAAGAAGGTTAAGAAAGAGGAGAAGAATGTTGATGCAGCATTCAGAGCTCTCTGCGAATCTTTCGGAATTGTTGAGAACAAGAATGATGAGCTTCAGATTCTTATCAACAATATGACTGAGTTTATCAAGGATCAGGCTAAGGTTAATGGCCGCATCTTTAACTATGTCTTCGGACCAGTTTATGCTGAGAAACATCCTTCTAAGGAAGAGGTTCACATGAGATATATTCAACGTGCTCCTGAGAACTTAATTGAAATACTTAATCTTAAGAGAGCTAACTTCAGGTGGTCTGCTGATAAGTTCTTCGAGGATGGTAAGAATAGCATCCTTCGTAAGTATATCTCTGATGATAGTATTGATGCATCTGCTGTTATGAGCATTGTTAAGAGCAAGTCTAAGGGTTCTGAGCATTCATCTGTTCGTGCTGAGATTGTTAAGCTTCTTGGTAAGGATGCTAAGGCTTCTGCAGTTACAGAGATGCAGAAGTCTATCTCACACATTAGAACTTGCTACAGTTTCATTACTTATCTCGAGGAAATTACCGAGAAGAAGGTATTTGAGAACCTTGTTGACAAGGTCATAAAGCTCTCTGAAGAATTCGCAGAGTGTGCTTCTGAGGTTGAAAGACTTCAGAAGAAGGCTGTCAGAAGCAAGGATAATACAGATGTCTGGGGATTCCTTATCTGCATTGTGACTCGTCTTGCAGCCATCACAAATAAGTTATCTACACCAACTAAGAATGGTAAGGAGAAGCTTCCTCTCACACTTCTCTGCACTACACTTCATAAGTCTGGATGCAACGTTAATATCAAGAACAAGAAGCTTCGTGATGAGATTAATAGACTCGCTACTTCAACATATTCTGATAAGGTAGCAATTGAGATTGCAAAGAAATATGTCAGTGCTATTGATCAGGTTGTTACTCCTTCGGCATACAATCAATATAATGCCGAACTCTACAGCAAGCTTGGTTTCATTCTCATGGAGGGATGGAGTTATACTAAGCCAATCCAGAAGGTTAATAAGTCAATGAGAATTGCAGTTGGTCTTGCTCTCTTCAAGTATGTCGATGCTGAGGTTTCGAAGCTTACATACGACAAACCATCTGCTAAAGTAATCATTGAGTTCTAAATTATGAATTAGATGCTAATTTTTTTGACCATTAAATGCCTTTAGAACGAAGAGCTGCGTATGGAACACAAAGATATAAGTTTACTGAAGATGATAACTGGTCTAATTATCATGCGTGGAAAACAACGTCAACAGTATATGATGGTAATGGTGATATAATTAGTGGATGGGAAGGAGTTGATACATCGTTTGTTTATGTTCCTTTCAACCCTGATAATTATCTAGAAGGTGACTATAAATCTTCGTCATCAGAAGGTATACGTAAAGGTTTTTCAATGATTGGTGGAGGTAGATATGATTTGCTCGGACCTGTTGGTCCGAAATATCAAGCTTTAGCAGTAAGGATAAGTTCTCAAATCAAAAAATATTCTGTATGTAAGGATGATGTGATGTCGTCTCTAGAAAATAAGAAAGAATGCATAGTTCCACTCGATGTAAAATATGAACAATCGGAGAAAGGTGATATAAAATTTCTGGATCCTGACAATGCATGGAGACAGCTCGATAATTTAAAAGATCCACATATGCTAGTTCTCAGTGATGGTTATTCAGATTATAGACCTAGGCCGCCGATTTATTTCAGAACTAACTGGTATTATAGTTATGGTTTCGAGAATGTATCTGAGTTAACTGTGGAAAACCTTGAAAAAAAGATATATCGTGGTAGATATAATGGAAAACTAGGTCCAAGATTGTTATACCTTAATAGAATTTGGAATAATTGGAGCAGTGGATCTAATCCGATTTCATATCTCAATTTACACGGATATAAAACCGCAGAGGATGGTTTACCAAAGCTTTGTTATGCTAATTTTGACAAGAATGAAGCATTCTTAGGTTCAATTCCACATTTAAGAAGCTTAAATTACTTTACTAGTTCATATGCAGATGCAACACGTTATGTTCCAGATAGTAATGATTTCAAGAGTTTTAATAGTAATACATATATAAGCTCAATAAATAGATTCAGCGACGCTTATTATAATAACAGTTATCATGCACCAGCAGCTGTTCAAACACATGTAGGTGAAACACTTAGTAATGATGCAAATGCCACAAATGAAAATTTAATAAATGGAAATAGAGATATCAACAAACAACTATGTCTTAAAGCTTCTTTGAAAGATGAGTATGATGGAACCGTAAATATAACTGACAAACTAAATGGAGATGTTGTTCATTTATTAAAGGATGATGTTAATGTCGGGCTCAATGATATATTTAAGTCACCTGATATGGTTAATTTCCAGTATTTAGATGGCGATACTTATGGAAATCAAAACGTTCCAGCATATGATGCACAGATCGAATATAAAGAGCCAACATTCACTAAAATAAATGATGAAGAAATCAAGAAATATAGATATGCAGTTCCAGAGATTCCATGTAATAAAGAAATCACGTATTTTGATACACAATATTATATATCTAAGGAGAAAGAAACAGCCATAAATAAAATGCTCAGGATAAACAATCAAAAGAAAGTAACTAATGATGAAGCTGAAAAAGAGGAATTAGACAAAGAATATGATGAATGGAATAAGAGAAGAATTGATCTGAATGCTGATCTAAATAAGATTAATGAAGATGGTTATGAATCCGAATTTATAACTAAAGAAATCAAGTATTTAAAAGGTATCAATCTTTCAATAGGTAAGGAAATTAAAGAGTTGAATGGCTTGTTACCATCTATCACAGTCTATATGGATCAAAGAGATACGAAGAAAAGAATAGAAACTCTGAAAACTGAAAAAGCAAATCGTGAAAAAGTAATACAAAGTTTGAATGTTAGACTTGATCAATTGAATAATAAAGAAGAGGAAGATTGCTTTGAGCCAGATGTACCAAATAATCGTGTAAATATATCTAGTTCTGATGAGTTTAATAAAGATGTACCAAATGATATGTCTATATTAAAACAACTTATTGATAAACATGATGTTTCTGTATCTATTTCAATCGATAAAACAGAATACCCTAATTATCTAGAAAATACTAAGGAATTGGATCCATTTATAAACACTGTACGTGAATTTATTAACTCTGAAATACCTTATCTAAATAATAACATTTCAACTGATTTGATTGAAGGTAAAGATGGTTGCCTACTTAACTTCAAAACATTAACAGATATTCAAGCTAATAACGTAAAGTTATATCTCATTACTCAATTTAATAAGTGTTGCCATGAAATATTAAGTGGTGATATGAATAAGGCAAAAGAAACATTCAAGGGATTGTTTATAAGAGATAACAAGATAGTTGAAAGTGCTTGGAAAAGTGGAATTATATTTAAATTACTTGGCAATATTATTAATCCAAAGAGTGTGCTCTCATGGATTGATAAAGATACTTATTTCTTTGAGAATGAAGAACATGTCAAGAATGCTATAACTCGTCTTGCAAAAACATATACTGTTAATGACGTGTTGAACTTTAAATACATATTCGCAAATCCACAGAAAGCTAAATATGATAACAAGTATATGATATATGGGGACATGGAACCTATTAAGTCTTCATTATTCTTTGACAATATCCGTACAGAATGCCCTAATTCCGACTCACTATTCTTATCACCTTCCATTCATAACGTGGATCCTGAAAAGTTAAAACCATTAGACATCAATACAGTCATTGCTAAACAAGATAACTGCGTCTTTTCTGATTTGAAATATAACGAGGTATCAACATCTGTATATGCTGACATTAATGTTCAATTAGGTAATAAAGCGTTCATTACTAGATATTTAGATGAATATCTCAATGGAATTAAGGTAAAAAGAGAAGGAAATCCGTGTTGTTGTAACAGTTGCTCCACATCTAAAGATTGTTGCACATCTAAAAAATGTTCCTCATCTGAAGATAAAGATTGTTGCTCATATAACAATTCTAGTGTTAAAGATAAAGGATGTGAATATTCTAAAACAACCAAATGGATACAGGGAAACATGTGTCATATTCCATTAAATTACTTCAAGATAGATTTCGACAAAATAAAGAGCGATGCGATCAAAGTTATTGATGGCTATAACTTATTAAAAGTGGATCCAAAGAAGGACCGTGTTTATAGGTTGAAATCAATAAAGTATAACAACATCGAATTCAATTCTAGCGTTGTGAATAAAGATGCACAAGGTTATATATTAAACCAGTCATCTACCAAAAAAGATATACCAATATATCTTGTTCAACAAAGAAATCTTGCAACTAAGACGACTTGTACGTCACAAATCCTGTCGGGTAAAAATATACAGGATCCATGGTATGATCTTAATATTAACAAGAAAACGGATTTTGGAAAAAGCCCATTAAGTTATGATTCAATATACCTTCCTAATGATAACTTTTATCAAGTAGGCTCATTTAATGATCTCGCCAAGGAATACGCTCTTGAATATATACCAGATAATGATTTGATTATATCAACTCCTATGTATGAATCTACTATAAAAATGAGAATGAAGTTAGATATCGTAATAGAAGCGTTAACAAAAGATACTCTTGATAAATTAAAGCAAATGAGTATCAATGACGCTACAACTAAAGCTGTCGATGGAGCTTGTCCTCTACATACAACAATGAAGTGTTATATAATAACAAATAGATTTGTTGAGATATGCAGAGACATACTCAATAACAATTTAGACGCTTTCTTTACAAGTTTCAGCAGAGTGATTAGAAATAATATGGTTGACAGAGCATTACATTGGTATTATGAGAACTTTGATAGGATTTCCGGTCTTAGTTATTATAACTTACCATTTGGACCATTAATGTTATTCAATACTGATTCTTATATATTAAATAAACAATACTTCTTATCTAGATATAGATTCCAGAAAGTTAGAGATGGAGTTGCTATAAACATACCTGATAATTTATCAGCTTGGCTTAACAAAGATAGTAATAATCCATTAAAACTTAATGATAAAGGTGTTATTGAATCTTTAAATAGTATGCCAGAAGAGTTTATTAATGAATTATTAACCGGTAATTACTTGGATCTATTTATGAGTGATCTAATCGATTCATCTATATCGAATTCTAATAATGATAACATATTCGTTATTCATATACCAACTACTTCTGAATTATTGAAAATAACACATGTAAAATACAGTCTTTTAAATCATCAACCAATTATAGAGATGTTTGGTGATGTAAATAAGATACCTGCATCATACGTAAATGAACCTGTAATATTAGTTTCACCATACGAACTCAATGAAATAACTGCCAAGACTATTTACAACACTGATTTATGCACAGGAACTCATTTCACCATATCTATTCCAGTAGTTAGTAATTTCATAGGTAGCATTGCTTCTACATTAAGAATTGGGTTAACTTCATGGCATGTTTACATTAACAACTTATTATCAGCTGATTTACATCCAAATGAGTTTATGGATCTACGCCACAAGCAAATAGATATGAAGTTATCTCGTAGTTATGAATTCATGACAGGTTGCAAATAATCGTCAATAGTTGGCTCATCTGTGATGAATAGAGTGTCTCTTTAGGAAGCTCTCCTTCTCCTCCATTAAAATTAAAATGGAGCCATCAGTTTATTTTTTTAAGGATTCTATATATATGCAAGACGGATTTCCAGCATCAGCATTCCTACCTTTTCTGAAGCAATTTCCAGAGTTGTTTGTTGTTCATAACCAAATGACGGATATGTACTCTGAATTCTATCAATATCTCGGTATAACTAGAGATGAAATGATGGAATTAATGAAAGCGCTATGTCTTATTGATGTTCTATCTGATGATGATAAATTAGATTACCACAAGTAAACACATGGTTATTTTTGAACGGTTTCATTCGTAATTCATTATGATGAGAAAGTAATTATTTCAGTCTATAAATGCAGACTCCAAACGACAGAGTTATAGGTTCGACTCAAAGAAATATAACCCGTGGTGACCTTCTAATTAACTCCTCTATTGTTGATGACAGATATAGGCATACGTGGCATATTTCTAACGATCCTTCTCTTCATAACAACTACGCACCATTAAATAAGATGATGGGTGATACGAAATCTACTCGAAATATACATCCAGTAGCTAGATATTTAGATACATCTGTTCCATACTTCCATGACATGCTTTATAATGATAAGATGGTTAAGGAAATAGCAACAGGTCTCAATAACGCACACCCAAAAATAAATATCGAACCAGTACGTCTAAATGGTAAACTTCTTCAAATTAATCGTGATGTCGTTACTAGTTCTAATGTATATCCAGATAGACGTTATATAGATCAAGTAAATGACATAAATAAACATATTAATAACGTGATGAATATCAAGAGCGGAATAAAGGAGGTTGATGCTAGAGGTACACGCCAGATTGAAGAACTTAAGAATACATATCCTGATAACACAGAAGCAATAGAAGCTTATGATCCTTTAATTGGCGCATCTAGAAATGAATCCAATCTTGAATGTGAACGTTCATCTGGTTGTTTCAAAGAGAATTACAACACTCTTGTTGGCGCATCTAGAAATGAATCCAATCTTGAATGTGAACGTTCATCTGGTTGTTTCAAGGAATCATATTCTGATTCATTAATAGGAACTTCACGTGGACCAGAAAATATAGAATGTGAGCGTTCATCTGGTTGTTTTAATGATATTGGAAGTGAATTACAACCATCAACAAACAGGAATACATATAATAAGCCTAAATTTGTTGTCAGAAAAGAAGGTTATAAACGCGAGAACAAAGACGATACATACATTGACCAGGTATATATTCAGGCTTTAGAAGCAAGAGCAAAGGCTGTTTGTGACTATGTTAGAGCTAATAAAGTATATAAACCATGGATGAAGGCTTGGTTGAAAATGAATAAGTCTTTATCGCAAGCTGGTTTCACATTCTCACGTCTCAAAGATACTGACAGTGATATTGCATATACGATAAATAAAGGTCAGATAACTAGATTTAGAATCAGAGGCAAGGATTATTCATACATTCCAATCAATATATCACAGTATGTTCTATATCATGAGATGGCTCATGCAGCTAATGAAAAGTATGGACATGGAGATGAGTTCTGTGAGAAGCTCGCTATCCTTTGTTTAGCAGCATATGAACTTGGATTCATAAACCTCAAGAATATCAAAAAAGAATTGTATCTAACCAATGAACAACCAGTTCTATGTCAAGCTGATATGAAAGGAGAAATAACTCGTGGAGCAACTCTTGTAATGGAGGCAAATCCAGAAATGACTTCTCATTATAAAGAGTTCATTGAATATATTCAGAGATTGTAAACAAAATCAAATAACGAAACTGATGTTGCGATCCATGCATCAATTACGAAACTTGTTTTACCAGATGAAGAATGCTTAAATTCACTCTGTTGTATTGAACGTGATGACTTCAAGACCCTACAAGTTCTTTGTGAATTAGAAAATAGATACGGACCAAATGGACGAATGATTGCAGATTTAGATATAGTAATGAGATTGATAACAGAATAACGTATGAGTAATTTAATTAGACATAAATGTGGAAGTTATTTATACTTCTATTGCTTGTAATAGCATTGTTTTTATTTGTTATTATAAGTATGTCATCTGAGCCAAAGTTTTATTATTTGAATACAAACAGTACATATGCTACAAAAACAGGTTATTACAATCCATCCGATCTTGGCTATGAAGAGATGCGTATGCTTAGAAATGAGAAGGAAAAACTTTTCACAAAAATAAAGAAGCTTGTTAATGCACCTGTTAATGCTAAGGTTATTTATAATTCAGGTGCTACTGAATCAATAGCTACTTGTATAAACTGGGCCAAGAAATACAATAAATATGGTTATATATACGGAACTAAGTTTGATCACCCTTCTGTTCAGAAGAACTGTGAAAACATGGACATGGAGTACACAACGACAGAGACAAACAATCTAGCTGGTGTATTCCTGACTCATGCTTCGTCGAAAACTGGTGAGTTATTGGATGATTCAAAGCTTTATTTTGCAAGACAGTTATGTGATATCGCTTCTGCAAAGAGTGATTTCGATATAGATACATCTAAGATCATAACTGCATATAGACCTCTTATTTTCTTAGATGTGACTCAGTCAATAACAAAGATTCCAATAGATATGGAGAAGATAGGCGCCAACGCGTTATTCTTCTCATTACATAAGATCGGTGGACCTATGAACTCTGGAGTTATGATTATATCAGAGCCATCAGATAAACCATTCATCCCATTAATTGCAGGAGAACAGAACTCTGGACTGAGAGGTGGTACATTAAATGAAACTGAATTAGTGAAGTCTGGATATATATTCAAAATGGGTCCATCTATAGATTCACGTAAACGTAAATGGACAGAAGAATTTAATCGATTAAAGAAGGCTGGTGTTGATGTGTATGAGCCTAAGGGTGATCATTTATATAACACATTCTTAATCAAATCAAAGAAACATATCTGTCCGATGATTGTTGTCGATCAACTAGCCAAACAGAATATTCATGTTGGTACAGCTAGTGCATGTAAAAATGAGTCTGAATATATGAACGGTGGAATGACAGGAGGCGCCATAGATGAACCTACACAAATCCGTGTCTCATTTATGAATGAAAACGATATTGATGATGACGCTATAGATGGAATCATCAGAGTACTGAATGAAATTGAAAAATCATAATCGTCTTGTTTTATTAAAATCTATTTTTTTAATCGCATATATTCATGTCGAATTTATGGGGCCAAACCATTGATTCGATTTTAAGCTTTGTATTTAGAGATAATTATGAAACCATTTATGATTTCATATCGATAAAACCAAACGGTTTGTCATTTAAAATAGCGATGAGATATAATGTTTTGGATTCAAAATGGACGACTTATGATTTATATTTCAAACCAACAACTGGAGTTATTGACGATATCATTCGTATGTATAACAATTCAAGCATATCTATTTCTAATGTTAAATATCAAGCATATACATACGGGGACACAAGACAACGAATAGAAATTATAAAGGAATTTGATTCTGATACAGCTAATATTGATGTCATTCCTATGAATGTATCTATTGTTAGCGAACGTAGTATAGGATCACTTGGAAGAATATATAAATATCCTAATAAATACAGACATATATATCGTCAATCATATAATATTGAAGTACCTGACAAATCATTAACATCTAGAACTAAAACATATCTCAAAAACTGGCTTGTAACAAAAACAGTTAGTATATATGACGATCGAGAAGTTGATTATTCAAAGATTATATCAAATATTCAAGCACCTAAATTATATGATGAATTAGAAATAGAATTTGATTATTGTGGAGATATATATGACTTCCAAAATTCATTGATATCTCTTATTGAATTTGTTTATCTAATGAATCCATCAACGAGATGTCTATATAAGTTCGTATCATATGATTACATCTTCTATAGTCACCGTTGTAACAATTTACTTCCAACGTTTATGAGAGAGACTAAAGTTGATCAAATCAATGGTTACCGACATGAATCACTAATACCAGAACACTCCCATCATGGACTCTTTATTTATAACAACGATAACAATTATATAGTTGTAGATAGAGAAAATATTGATTTCAATCGCTTTAGCGACTTTGGAGACTTTAACTTTGCAGTTGTTAATTGTTATTATAATGAGGAAGAAGTGATCTCTACGGATATATATTTCTCTAATGAAGCAATACATCTTCTTCCATATGATTCTAGGTTCGAATATTTATCAAAATTAGTATCGATGAGTAAGTTATTTGAGTTAGATAGCTGTGATGATGAAGTAATAAAGATTTATCAATTTGATGATTTCAATCGCATAAACGTCTTACCTAACGAATTCAGAGTTAAATTAAGACTGAAATTGAATTTGGATGAATCAAGTTATATGTTATATAGTTCAACGGAGGCTCTTTCTACACCATTACTGCTGGATAACATGTATAGACCTAATTCATTGAGAAATCAATTTGAACGTGATATTGCCATGAATAGAGTCAATGTCAATGGTGATGTAGTTGAATTTCGATGCATTCTAACTCATGGATGGATTGAATTAGAACCAATTAAGGTAGTTGATCATGAACCGGATTCTATAAAAGATGTTCTAATAATCATTCTATCTGCATACGAACATCTTCAAATACTTACTAATGATAAGACTGAATCAAAAGATATAGAGTACTTGTATCAGTTCCTAATTGAGAAATATAACCATCATCAGGAGTTCAAGAATGTATTAGTTTATATGCCCCATGATGAGTATATGAGTTCTACAATAGTTAACTTTGTAGACTTATTTATTCATTTCAATAGATTAATATATAAATCATCTGTCGAATCTGTTGTTAATAATCTCTATAAACATTATAATAGAACAACTATAAGTCCAATTATTGGCGATACAAAGATTGTAAAATCTTCGAATAGAACAATGAATATGATAAATATGAATCAAGAAATAACATCGATATATAATGTTTATCATAATGATATGAACTTTATAATTACCGACTTCTTCGAATATTCAAAACTTAATGATTTCGTTAACATGATTGAACTAATAAAGAAGCAAGCTAGTTTTGATGGCATTGTATTATTCAATTATAAGATCAATCATGATAAAAATGGATTATTAAAATTCATCTTCGATATTGATGAAACAATAAATAAAACAGATGATTTTGATCATAATAAGAGTCAATATATAAATGTAGAACGTTTCAATAAAGAGGATTCATTAATTCTAGGCAAGAGAGCTAAGAAAGCAAGAACTCTTGTAAGAACTAGATCTACATTAGAAAGATCGAATGCAAAAATAAAACATCAAGTAATGAAAATAGATAACGAAAATGTGTATTTATACGAACCAAATCCAAAAGATACGTCACGTATTTATAACTATGTTCGTGACTATGGAATCAATTCCTATAATCAATTAATAAAGGAAAACGATTTCTTGTTACCGATTCTAAAGAAGTTATCTAGGCAAATGTGTTTTGATATGAAGGTCTGTTATCCGTTCGATGATGTTAAATTCCAAGAGAAATTTAATTTCGATAGACATATATCCTGTGAATTTACAAGAGATAATGATTTCTATAGTGACTTTGTATCAATAGAAATGAGAATTTAAATGCTGAATGAGCTTATTTTTTTAAAGAACCGATCAATATGGAAGTTAATCCTATGAAATTTATTTCAAAAACATTTAAAATAACAGAGAATGTATCATTCTCTATCTTAATGACTTATTTTGATGGACACCCAATATGCCAAACTAAATCTCTGAAGCTTATGTATCATGGAGAGTTGCAAGAGATGAAGTCTGGAAATAGACTCTACGAGAGTTTAATTCCACATGGATTACAAACGAAAGAAGCTTTAGATTTAATTAACTATTTAAGCAGACTAATTTATGGAGAGAACGTTTATGATGTCTATATCAGCAATCAAAATCAATCTGATTATGTAAGTGAGATGAAGGAATACATAACTCATAACGCGTCCGTGAATACTCACGGACGCAATAATAGATTTAATTTAATAGAAGGAATAACAAATACTTCCAATCAGATTGATCAAGAAGAACTCAATAAACATCGCAATGAAGATTTCCCTCTAGTAGTTCATAACTTTGAAGAGATTGATTATGTTCCTATTTATACTAACTAGAATTAAAGGTCTTCCAGAGTTCAATACTCAAACCAACTTTTTTAAGGAAACTTTATCATGCAAGTTAATACTATGAATAATGAGGAATTTGAGGTAAATGGGCGTATATTTATACGTTCTACCTATTTAGATATATCTGTCCTTATAGATAAAGAAACAGGTTATTATTATGCTCAGAAGATATGCGATGATAATAATAAAGTAATGAGAGATTTAGAACGTAACGATGATTATGAACTAATGAAACAAGCAGTTGCTTCGACTGCGCAGATTCGCACAGTCGAATTAGAGACCACTTTTCCTGGAATGCCAAATGGTTATAGATCTAAATGGGTTCATAAACTTCTCGTTAATTACATTGCTCAATGGGCTAACAAAGAATATGCTGTTAAAATTACTATGTTGTTAAATTTGATTGATGAACGTCTCAAGTTAGAAAACAGAACATTACAACAGGAAATAGATGGTGAAAAACACATCATCCAACAATTAAGATCTGAAAATGATAACCTAACAAGAGCATTAAATGAAATTAGAACTTAGAATAATCAACTTCTACAGAAGAATAATGAACTTATAATAAACGTTAATACAGTAAGAACTGAAAACAACGAACTTAAAGAAACCATAGATGAGTTATATAATATGAATCTATCTTCTGGAGTAACTATCAGATCTATGGACAAGAAGTTAACTGACGTGAGAACAGCTGTAGAAGGGGTTCATAATGAAGTTTCTACCATTAGAGTTAAGGATAAGAAATTACATAGAACAAGAGATGTTTTGATTTTATATACTAGTCCAGACAAACCAAGAGACAATGAACTCAGAGAACATATTCCAGAAGGTTATACTTGGATAGGTACTTTCAATGGTCAACCTCGTAACTTTAATGCATCTGCTCCGAGAAACAGAACGGTTATATTTGAATCCGAATCAAACAGATTAGATACATTCAAAGATATACTCGAAAAAGAAACTATCTCGAGATATATTCACGATAGAACTAAATATAGAGATATACTAGTTAGAAATGACCAAATCGAGTTACTTTTCCAGGCGATAACTGAAGAGTTAAATAGAGATGATACATTTGAATCTATAACTAACTTAGAAGACACATTAATAAATAACAACGTTAACGATGCTGAAATTAGACTAAAACAACGATTACTTCAACAAAATAACCCTTGTTTAATTAATATAAATAGATATAAGAGAAGAATATATGCGAACGTTAATGATGAACTAGTTCTTGTTGAAGAGGCACAAAATCCAGAAGATTATGAATGGATGTATAGATACGGACCTAATGGAACTAAATTTGGAAAACTTGATTTAGATATATTAAGAACATCTAGATTTACTAATGAAAGAGATACTAGAATAACCTATGAATAAATTGATGTGACAAAAAACTACTTTTTTAATATGCTATTTATATAGATGCATTCAGAAAATGTGATATTTTATAACGATTATCTTAGCGCTCCTGCGATTATGACTTCTCCGAATTCACTTAGGAATCGTTTATTTCATAGAGATATATCACAGTTACCCGTGAAGAAAGTAGAGAAAACTACAATCATAACAAAACCAAAGACAAAACAATATACTATTTCAAAGGAAAGAATCGATAGTGAAAACATACAACTCATGATTCAAAATAATGAGAAACTCATCACATTCCTATCTTGTGTGAAGTCTAAGAAAGGAATAGATTCAGTTATGTTTGTTACTGATGGTTGTATCTGTGTTATAATTAAATCACAAAACATACATCCTGTCTTAGTAATGAAGTTTCCATTAAATGACATCATAGTTTATGCTAGAAGCAATAACTTAGTGTTTGATTTGCCATTAGATGATTTATTTTCACGAACATCTCTAACACTTCCATCTAGTAAAGGTTATGCACTTTATTATAAGACAGTTGATGGTGTGACATCATTACACTATGAATTGGAAGATGGAAGTTCATCAATCCCAACGGTTGGTGAAAGAAATACTGATTATGTAAATCTAATTCTTCAACCATCGATTGGAAATCAATTAGAAAGATTAACTCTATCAAATAAGAATATAGAGTATATGAATTCAATTTCATTAATAATGTTGTCAAAGGTTCCAACGACAACTATATTTAAAGATTGTAATTATACTAAGTCTGAGGAGTCTATTGAATTCCAAATTCAACCAAATGAAAGTGGTATATCAACGATGCAAATGATTATTCATAATACATCTCATTCAACTGTAAGACGGCCTATAGTTGAAGAAACATCTGCATTGATATGGAAATTCAAGCCTAGTCAAGTATTTAAAATGAATAAACGTACGTTGTTATTGCTGATGTCTGTAAATAACAGAATCAAAGTTGGAACAGACAGTTTATACTTTGCATTTGGTTGTTTTGGATCGATTTATGTGTTCTTAAAGCTCATAACATTGAAACCAATTGCAATTTGTGATCCAACAGTTCCATTTATAAATATGGGTAAGTTATTAGAAGGAACGCCTCATATATATGAAATGTTCTATTGTTATTAAGCGTTAAGTATCTATTTTTGAGAGTTAATATGAGCTATAAATGTATTATTATAGATGCAAAGAGCTTATTCAGACGATTTCTTTTTGAAATAAGGAATGAGCAGTTAATGATTTATAAAACATCAGACAAGATTGGAAATGTGATTCCAATTAACCATTATATACTTGTTTTCGACACAATTATTCGTTTATTATTGAGAATGAATAACTTTACAGAGAGGATTAAGAAGTTCTTTGCAAAGAAGTTAATCGATAAAGCACCTATTTACTTATCTATGTGCTCTGAGCAAGGATGGTTTATAAATAGACTTGATACAAGATACGCAAAGAAATCACTTGATTATAAGAATTTTCAAGACGAGTTATATAAGGTCATAAGCTTGATATATAAATCACAAGATGCATTTAATGAACCTGTTTTAGAATACTGTGAGTTTTTGTGTCAAGTTTTTGGTTTTCATATTCCATTTGATGGAGTTGCAATTACAATCAAAACAAGAAATAAAATAGTCAAACACTTTATATATCTAGTCATGTTGTATCAAACATCTCTAACAAATAAAGAAATCACTTATGTTTATGAAGTTATGTGTCGATATAGTGGACTGAAATTAATAGGTAGAACAACTGCTAAAACAGTCACTAATTCAATATTCATTACAGATAGCAAACGCGTTAATTCATATGAGCATTGTATTGTTGTAGACACTAATTTACATGCGGTTGTGATGTCAGAACCTGATGGTTCTAAATTAAATATCAAATTACATACTCCATTACGTATACCTTTATTTAAACAAGTATGCGATAATGCTGTGTATCAGGTTATAAAGATGAATGATGATACATATATACTTGCATTATCGAATACGAAATCAACATATATTAACAAGGTTCCTATACCAGAAATGAGTTCTACTGTTAAAGCGAAGTCAATTTCACGATGCGATTATACTTCATTGAAAGTAATCTTTCTGAAGATTATAAACGATTTATTGATTGATGAACAGAAAGAGCTGCGAAATTTACTTTGAATCTATTTGTTTTTAGACATTTAAATGTGGACAGTTATACTCATCATAGTATTGATTTTGTTAATTGGTTTCGTCTACGCCTATACTAAATCAAAAAGAATGAATGGAGGACTTCCAACTGATTACCATGGAGCTCATTATCAACTCGTAGACTATATAATGGAAGCTATACATCATAACTATGTTCATCTAAATACTGCTAACGTTCTTGATTATTTGAAGAGATACAACTTATCTCCGGAAGATACTTATATTGCAGAAAAAATCATCAGAGAAATCATCTTCAGCGTATCTCCTTCTATTGATGATTTCAAAGGATTTAATGAAGTATACGTTACTTTGATTGAAGCTATGATTGCTTGTTATTTCGAGAAAGATTGTTTCTTACATGATATCAAAGCCATTAATGCAGGAAGTTATAATTCTATTGTTGAAGTCAGATGTAGAAAGATTGGGCCAAAATTTGATACACTGAGTATAAAGAACGAGTCTATCAATGTTCTTCGTATCTATAAATGTAGATATAACTACGAACAAAACAGAACAATGACCACTAAAGCTATATTGAGTTCAGTATTAATGTTAACTAATGATATCCTTGACTTATTAATACCAACAGGATATGTTCTGAAACCAATTTATGGTTCT
>JAEEGL011419764.1_pt1 | contig 30104 bp, 8 predicted proteins | sample 9134231 | NCBI WGS metagenome assembly JAEEGL01 (sample SAMN16246548, study PRJNA631951) | gut metagenome | biome: gut microbiome; feature: rumen; material: fiber-attached | host: Bos | place: Iran: Karaj | collected 2018-10 | reverse complement strand
AGGGCCTTCAATGTCCTTGATCTTAACTGCGCCTAATGCCCCCTGGCCTTTGGCATCAATCTGACTCTTATGACATACTTCCAGAGTTGAAACATTGGACGCGCCGTAAGTCGTGAGGACCGTATTATAGAGACATAATGTCCCCACATCCGTTTTACCATAGATCACTACTTCACTCTGTTCGGCAGGAGGATCCTGCAGAACAGTCTGTTCCAAAAGAAGCGACCCGCTTGAACCTGAAACTGCATCAAACTCCGTAACCGGGCTGCCTTCGATCATGCCGGTATCTGATCCATCCAAAAAGATGACTCTCTTGCCGCTTGCTATAGTAAGATTGATGCTATTGGAAGGAATATATTTATTGTAGGTTTCGCTGTTCTTATCAGTAGTATCTTTTATGCTTCCGGTGACTGTCAGATCTCTGATCTCGAAGTCTGTCAGCGGTGCAAACTTCCCATTAAAGATGAGTATGGCGTCAACATCTTCGGCGGTATCCACTGTGATCATACGAGCCGCTGTAGCCTTGGGATAAGTAAGCGAAGCCAGTGTCTTGGTACTGTCGTTTTCGTACCCTGCATCAGTCGGGCCATCATAGACATCATTGGCCTGCCATACACCATCCTGCATGAATACGATCTCGTACTGCCATTCATTACCTGCGTTGGCATTATTGATGGCTGTCACGGCATCATTCCAGCTTCGTGCATAGGTAAATACTCCCCATGCATCGGAGCCTTCAAGATACTTCTTGGCTGATACCTTTATTAGCATGGATGACTCATCAGCATTGTAGATGTATTTTTTGCTGTCCTGATAAGATACTATACCGTTTGTATCTTTTAACTCATACGCTACGATATTTGATGCCAGGGCTTTAGGTGCCTGGACCAGAGCTATAGGCTGCGCCCCCACTCCCTGTATCTCATCAGCTGTTTTCTCAACATATGTTTTGCTGTCCTTGTCATAGGAAACCAGTTTCACATATAGTGTGCCTGTGACATCACCGTTTACTGTAAATTGCGGAAGCGGAGTCTTGGATGTATTAAGCGCAGCTGTAACAAAACTGTCATCTCCTGCTTCATCGTTTACGGTAACATCAGTCATCGTTGCCTGCGCATAAGCTGAATAATCTGAATTCTCCAGCGTCAAAGTTGCGATGGTACTGGATGAAGTTGTAGTAACCGATGCATTGGTCAGGGACAGGTTGCCTCCCTTAAAAGAAGTCAGGCCAAATCCCTCATTCGCGATAAGCGGAAGCTTGTTATCATCACTGTAAGATACAACAAATTGCGGCGTAGTATCCAAACCCTTGCCTGTATTCTTACTAACCGTAATTCCCGTATTAACAGGAGTATCATTGTTTGAGCCCTTAACAGGATAGAGTTGAACATCATCAAGCTCTATGATTCCGTAGCCGTTAACATTTCCTGTAAAGTGTATAACCGCATTGCCTGCCCCTTTACGTGTGATCGTCACACTCTTTGCTTTGTTTGCAGCAGGAAGAGACATTGCACCAAATTCATTAGCATCCGTGAGGACAGTATCCGTAACATGCATGCTGTCTGATGATATATAAGGCAAAAGGCTGATAGTGTAATATGTTTCCGGTTTATTGATGCTGTTGATCTCCTTGACCGCCTCAGACCAGTCAAGATAATAGGAATCATGTCGTCTTTCCGTATCCGGAGTCATCTGTACAGTCGCAGATAATTCTACGATAGAGGACGCAAATGGTTCGGGAACCGCGTTCTCTTTCTTATTGATCAGATACAGATTTCCGCCCTGCTTTACAGTTATAAAGTCGACAGTGATATCATCAAATATCGAAGGGAAGTCTTCGTCTGCCCGCACCTGGTAGAATGCTATAGTCTCTGTAGGAACCATGCCGATGGAAGCTATCAGATTAGACGCACCGGGTGTGACTTTGAAATGCTTGTTTTCATCAGCGCTTAATCCGTCAGCGATGCCTCTCTGCATAACGAACAATTGATTAAGACCGGAACCACCACCATAAACAGTTCCCGCGATCTTAAACTTGGATTCCCCGTTCGGTTTTTTGTCGGTCGCCGCAGTACGGGCAAATTTGATTGTATTGCATTCCGTGGACTTGAGATCTATATCGGCAATCGTTACCGCAGCACCATCATTTGCGCTGGTATCGAGAACAGAGTACCCGTTCATTATCAGACAACCGCTGACATCAAGTGTCGAATTCGCTTTTAATGCAATTCCCGGGTTGAGCCACATGCCGCTCTTGGCTTTGATCGCGCCATTAACGGTTGTATTACCCATGATCTTCAAATCTTTATTGGCAGTAATGCCGTTTGTCAAAGTTACTCTTGCCAAGGTTATCGGATACGAAGCCGTGATCGCAGACTTCTGATATATGATAAACTGCTTACCGTCTATCTTCAGTGATTCAATATAAGACGCATTGGGCAATGAAATGCTTTCCGTTCCGGTAGCCTTGCCTGTGCCGGGCTGACCTACATTCTGAAGCAGATTGAAGGTGTATGCCTGCTTATTCTTCAGGGCATTAACTGCAGATACAGCTTCTGCCCAGGATACATAGTATCCGATATTATTGTCGGCAGCGTCACGCACATCAACAACGATCTCATCACCGTAGAATACATAGATGCCGGTGCCCTTCTTCACCAGAATATAACCATCGGTGTTATCATCACCGTATTCACCGCGGACTGTATTTCCCGCATCCTCAACTCCTGCACCGGATACTTTATAGAATTCATCTTTTTTGTGCTGATTCTCTTTTGCAAGCTTAAACTTGCTTACATCAGCGCTCTTAGCATCCAGGATCAGGCCTGTATAGCCAAGATCGGGATCTAGTGTATAGCCGCCGTAAACGGCGTCATACATGAATCCGGCAGTGGGATCATTCTCATCAATCAGTTTGCTGCCGCCCATGCAGATATTGATAGTATCTTCCGGATCTTCCAGAATAACGGTTCCGCTTATGTTAAGACCTGCTTTTTTACCGGTCGCATCGCGGTTAGTCGTGATAGTCGCATCCGGGGTGTAGCTTGTCAACATTCCTGAGACAGACATTGTATTACCGGCCATAACCTTGGATGTACCAAAGAGTGACAGGTTGGTAAACTGCAGATTGGTGGCGTTTACGCCGGCATCGCCATACAGATATGCATTCGGAAGTTTAATCGTACCTGCATTCAGGACATTCATGTTATTACCCTGCATACGCAGATCCTGTATGGTGACAGATGTATTTCCGCTTGCTTTCAGCGCCGCTTTCTGAACAGATGTATCAGCATCATTCAGATGGGCATTGGCATTGAATGTGAGAAGTTCGATCGCTGCGTCTGTGACTATGCTTGTTGCTGTCAGTGTAGGAACTGTAAACGAAGTATTTGCCGCATTGGAAGGATAGTCGACCAGAACCAGCGCATACGCCTCAGGGGTATCCACTGCATACACATTGGTTATCGAGCCTGCAAGGACTGCCCTGCCAGTAACGCTGTCATAATAAGCCGCAGCCACGTTATTATCTCCATATGCATCGACCTGAACATCTTCTGCAAATGAAAGAGTACCTTTTCTGGCTGAATCATTGATATTAAGCGGTGTATCAAAGGTTACGATATTTCCGTCAAATGTCAGGTTGTGTCCTGCCATATTCAATGTCATCGGCTTAAACGCACCTGTCGGGTTTCCATTTGAATCTACCTGTTCAAAGTACAGATCTTCAAACGTCGTGTCACAGGTAAGCGTCATATTGCCTGAGTATTTAACGGTAGCAGGTTTTATGAGGCCGTCATCATCCACTTCACCCTTGAAGCTGATCGATTTAGCAGCCTTGGGGAATTTAATACCAGGTGAAGCAGGTACTGCATCCGTCAGTTTTACAGTGTATATACCATTCGCGTCATTTAAGGTTGCTATGTAATTAGCAGCATCATTCCATCCTGCATAGACACCGATCTCATTATCATCTCCATCGTAGATATAATATGCAGGGCGGCCTACATAAACCTTATTCGGAGTTCCGGGTTCCATGTAGGTAGCAGAGTATTCTGTTTCATTTTCATACCACGGACTAACCAACCCGCTTATAGTTTTCTGAGTGGTGGTATAAAGCAATTTTTGAGAATTAAACGTCAAAGGCGCCGGCCAATTCCAGTCGTCGATCTCATCGCTGACGTATCCTATCCTGAGTTTATCATGACCATTTTCAGCAGTGATCGTACCGTTAATCGCCAGTTCAGAACTTGATTCCGAGCGTCCTATATATGCAGTCGATTCATCAATTGTTTTTGCCTCGAGAATGCAAATATTTTTTAATCTTGCTGAACCAAGAAGTAATAACTTTGACTCTGTCTGCAAATATGTGGTTCCGGCCACGTCCAAATCACCGCGGATAGTAAAGCAATGTGAATAGTGTACATACAGGTTGACGGTCTTAACATCTACATCTATCGGATAATTATCCGGGTCTCCACCGGCTAATTCTTTGACGTTGATCAGCGACTTCTTATCAGGCGAGCTGTCAACAATACGGGTTGTTACAGCTACCAGATTAGGGCTTGTCAGTCTATATCCTGCCAGATCAAGTCTCCCATTATACCATTCAGTCCATTGGTCATACTCATCGCCTTCGTGGTATCTATACAGGTATTCGTGTTCATTAGTTAATACCAGATGTGTAACACAATCCGGAATATTGACATTCTGCTGAAGCTGTACATCTGAAAGTAATACAAGGGTATATGTCCCCTTATAGTTGTTGAATACATTTTTATCCGTGACAAGCTTTATGGCTGTCTCAAATGAAGGCATACGGTATTCCCTGCCGATCGCACTAATGATAACCTTGGCTTCCGCAACAGACAGATCCCATCTTCCGGCCGCTTCAGACGCAGTTTGTTTCACCGTTACCATTTCCTTATAGTTTTCCAGGCCTTCAGGCTGAACTACTTTCACGACCATAGTAGGGAATGTCGCGATATCCGTTGATAATAATGTTCCGTCAGTAGTGACAACTTCCTGACTCACATCACTCAAATAGTATGGTGATACTTCTGCATACTGATCGCTGATCGTCTGGAATTTCAGACAATCTATACCTGCATTGTTAACACCGAAGGATTTATTGATTTCAATGTTGACATCCTGTCCGGGAACCTTGGGATACTTAGATATGATCGCCTGAAAGTTCTGCGGAAGATCATTACCGCTCAAAGATATGGAGTTTCCGCTTAATGACGTAGAGTTTCCACTTAATGTGGCCACACTGCTCTTGGGATTACCGTATATATCCTGTCCGATCTTAAGATTATTGATCGTTGCTGATTCTCTTACAGTCAGCCTTCCAGCAGGTTCTATAGCCAACGCTCCGTTTGATGTCATATTGAGTTCATCAACGGTAAATACTGCCGAAAGTTCCTTATATAGATTATCTCCCGCTTCGTTTTTCCAGTTATACGGACGGTAGCTTATATCAAGCTTATTAACAGTGGCTTTTCCCACCTCCATAACGCCATGATCCATAAGCGTTCCGACAGGCATAACAAGTTCATCTATATTAACCTGTCCTTTTACCTCAAATGTAGGCTCCCCGACATACATATTCCCGCGTATTGTAACCTTATCGTTTTCATATGCAGAAGATACGGTCATCTTGGTCGCTTGAATCCAACCCTTTTCCTCTATTACAAGCTTTGCATTGTTAAGAGTCAATTCCTCAACTGTAAGGCCGCCAGAGCTTATATATGATCTTTCCCCACCGGATAAAGCAAGCTTATCAACCCACACCATGGGAGTACATGCTATAGTGGTAGGATAGTTTATAGTATCGATCGTTCCTCCACGCAGTTCCAGCATTGAAGTCTGTAACTCTGATATATCAAACGAACCATGGAATATGGAAACCCTGTCGATACCGCTTATCACAGAGTTAAGATTATAATGAACATAGTCACCTTGATAACTTATCAGCCAGATATTCTGTGCTTTTGAAGGAGTACCTGTGATGTTAACATTATCAAACAGGTCTGCACTGCTTTCACCGTTTGCACCTGAATATGTCAGCTTTATGTCTAAGTATCCCTTATAGCCGTATGCGTATTGCTGTGGGGTACCAAGCAGCTTGATCTCTGAAGTTGCCCCTGATGAAACAAATCCGACGTTCTCCAGTCGCACTCCGTCAATACCGCTTACCGACATAGAGTGACCGGCCATGTCCACGGTCGCAAAGCCGTCAGACATTTCCATAGCCGTAGGGTCATTTCCGTATGAAAACCCGACTTGCTCGATTGAAGTCGGAAAAACGAGATCATCCGTCAATGTCTGGTTTGATGTAAACATGAAACGAACGGAATCAATTGTGGGAAGAGCAGCACTTGTTCCCGGTGTAAAGCCTGATGCTTCATAATAATCGTTTATATATGATGCCGCCGCTTCGCTGAGCGAATCATATGTGAAATCGTGGAAGTCAGCACTTCCCCATACACGAACTAAAACTGCAGCGGAATCCCCGACTACAATGTTATATACTTCATTGTCTTCATCATATTCGCTTACCACGCCATATACTTTATCGCCCGGCTGAATCACAAGCACTTTGTCTGTTGGAAACTCTGACATTGTAGTGCTAAAAATGATCCCTTCAGATTCTATGGGGTCACCATAGATATAATGACCGGCATTACCCGTATCAGCGGTTTTAGTAACAGTCCGAACTTCCAGAATGTCATCTGTTTCTTCAGACGAAAAATCATCTATTGATATAGTCGTATCCGCAAGCCTGGAAAGTAAAGGTCTGTAAGGCTGTTCAGGGGTCCCCTTTATAACCAACTTTTCGATTTCAGCCGAAGTATCCACTTGCAATTCACTCAATGCATCAAGCGTTGCACATTCTTCCACTACTAATTCATCTGTTTTAAGCTTTCCCGCAAACGCTAGTGAGGAAAAATCTTCCAGCTGACTTTCTTCTGCTACGCTTCTAAGAGTAAAATTATAAAAATATTGTGCCTTTACCTCTTGTATTTCACTATATCCTCGGTTTAGGAAAGTACCTTCGGCCATCACCAGTGATTCTGCACGCAGAATACCGTCATTATGTACGGTGTAGAATTCCACCCAAAGAGGATCTTCAACTCCCCCCCAGTCTCGATGATATCTTTTATCAATCGTAATGGCTCCGTTAACATTCAGTTCAGAAACAGCTGATCCAGCACAAGATAAATAGATAATTCCACCTGTACTCGTAATGGATTTCGCATTCAACTTACAGCCATCCATATAAATACGATTATTATTAAGAGTAATATCGTCGGCATTGATTATAAGACTGTCTTCTGAAATGCCATTAATAGTGTCTATATTACAATTGTTTAAATCACCAAATGTATATGTGATGGGACTTGTAAAATCTATCCACTCCGCACCGCTGACATTACCATTTATGATCAATTCTTTAATGTTATTAGTATCAGGATTTATAATTCCAACATTTAATCTCGCGTCATCATATAGATTATTTTGTGAAGGTGTAACCAGCGTAATATCCACATTGTCGATAGCGGTGATTGTTTCGGCATTTTGTTCAGCTGCCGCAGATATTGTGATATTCTTGGCACTTAGCGAAGCAGGATCTTCTGATGTAGATACGCACTTAATTCCATCGAATACTATTGTTCCTTCAGAATATGTTAAAGAGTATCCACCTAAATCTATTTTGGAAGCTCCGGTACCTTCCGTTATTGCACCATTTATATATGTTCCGGGAGCAAATCTAATTATTCCGGAATATCCGCTTATCGCTGTCGTAAAATCAACATTATTGTTAAGAACAGCATCAGAAACTAAGTAGAATGTGATCGTCGTCACTGTTGCCAAGTTAACAGAGGTTTCCAACGCAGCAAAATCCTCTTTTGCATCGTTGATTGCATCGTCAATCAAAGGATATCCGATCAGCTGATCTGATGCCATTACATAGACTCTATTATCTCCATTCCCCACCGGGGTGATGACATCTTCCGGTTCGAGGTCGTCGATGATCAGATCGTCATCTCCCGCACCCTCAGCAGTTATGTCATCATCGTCAAACCCGATTTCATCCGTTACGATAACATCGGTATCATCGATGATATCGTCTGCTGCCTGTCCGGGGATAGTTCCCGGGACATCCGTTTCATATTCCGACAGGTCCGTCGGATATATGATATTCGGTGTGGACGGTGCAGCCGCATAAGCTTCTATGCCTGTAAAGTTCGCAGTCGTTGCGACCATCAGGAAGCTCATAAGCAATGCACAACTTCTCTTTGCAATGTTCTTAATACTCATTTTTTGAAGTCCTTTCATCTATAGTCTGTTTTTGTAATTTCTCTTTTGTTAAAATTGCACATATAACTTATTTATTTTAGCGGTTTTTGGTAAGTTTTGTCTACCACTACATATAGTGTCGATTGTGTACCCAACCGCCAATCTCTAAGGCATCAAATCCGCGCAATTATTCATTGCTTGATATTCCGTTTGCTGTATGATACGGTCAAATTGCGCTTCCTTCCAAAGCGCGGAACGGTTCCGCCAATTATCTTTTTCAGGAGGGAATGCCTATGCCTAAAGAACAAAGCATTACACTGGAATTGAGGGCTCAAATCCTTCAATCCACCTACTCGCAGGAATTCAAAAACGACCTGCTGGCCATTCTGGACGGCGAACGAATCGCCCCACTTACATCTGACATAATGGCTAAAAGAATTTTCTCTCCGGACCTTCATCCGGACAGATTTGATTTTATGAAGTGTTTCTAGCCAAAAACTATAATAAAGATGATGATATTGAACTGCTGAAATTGTTCGCCATGATAGCTGATGTCAATAATCCTGAAATAGAAAATGCCACTGAAACCGATTCGTTCCTGGCAGATATCAGGCAAGAAGCGATCAGGTTCTCTCTCGATAAGGAGGTCCAACCCATGCTCATATCCGAAGAAATGGAAATCTGGGATCAGACTGTAGGCAAGGCGCTTGAACGCGCAACTTCAAGAGCAGAAGGACACGAGGAAGGACAATCAAACACCATCGATCTGTTTTCATGGCTCTTCAAGTCCGGGCGTACCGAAGATGCGATAAAAGCCGCTGATGACCGAGATTTTTTCAACAAGCTCTTGGTTGAATACCAAGAACGCACAAATTGATTGCTAAAAGCAACTATGAGTTGCAAAAAGAGGGCCGATGCGAGTGATATGTACCCAGAATCCTGGACACATTGATTTTTGAATCAGGTACGAATCATGGATGCTTCCCTGTACTTTACAGGGGGCATCCATTTTGTTTTCGCCTGGATTCCTTACCTGTCCCCTGCTTAATTACTTATGGCGGATGTAAGCAGGAATACCAGATAAAAGATCATAGAAAAATAGAATAAATGAGATTTCTGCTTGCACTCATGATAGCACAGTATTTATGGGGATAACAAGCAATGAATACTTGCCTTTTGATGGCAAAAAACACGCATTGACGGATATGCAATTGTCATTTGCAAAACCGCCCTCCGGAATCGGAGGGCGGTCGTGTTTATGAGTACTGTTTGTGAATTAAATATGCTGTATCGTGGGCAAGGTTTTACGGTTCAGGCGGACCATCAGGGCCATCCGGGCCGTCCGGACCATCCGGGTGATCCGGACCATCAATACCGGGATCATCGGGATCCGGTTCAGGACAGTTTTCATCAATGACGATGTTTATTGTCTTTGATTTATCAGGGCGCTCCAGATGATACAGGAATCCGGGATAACCGGGAAGCGGTATCGGCTTATTTTCATCGTCCAGTATAAGTTGCCCGTCTTCATCTGTCTGATATCCTATAACACCCCAAGGTATGACATGACCTTCCGTACTGTGATCCTGGTTTGCCAAAACCCAAATGTCATCAGGACTTACTTCTTTCGAGGTAAGGATAGACTCGCCGCCGAAAAGCTGCGCATATACTTCGGTGGAGTTGCAATACTTAAGGCCTATGAGGAGAGGATTGGCGACAGGTTCTTCCCATGTTCCGTTTCTTATCCATGTACCATATTCTATCCATTCGCCTTTTTCACCATCTTCGGCATCAGGGTACTCCCATCCATCCTCATAATCGGGATCAGGTATGTACTCATCAGGATTATTGGGATCAGCTACATACACCGGGTCGAAACACTCACGGTATACGTCTCCGTTAATGGTTATGAGCGATGCGTGTTTATTGTTCTGCTTGCCAATGATCATGTTGATACCCTTGCCGGTATATACATCCTTTATAGTCACAACACCGGTTCCGATCTTGTCGCTTGCAGAAGCATCTATAGTTGACCATCCGTGAAGTTCAACATGCTCCGTAGCCGTTACATTTGCTGCCCGAAGAGTTCCGCCCCATGATTCTTCATCATATTTTTCAAGAGGATCATCATCCTTTGTTGCGGGAGCATACAGATCGATGGTCTTGGCCTTGACTGTCGATGTAGGGCCGAGCACTTCAAATGTACTGTCGCTGCATATGTAAAGTGTGTTGACCGTCACATTGCCATACGCCTCCAAATATCCGTCTACTGTCAGGGTTCCACCGGAATAATTGTTTATGTAGCTGCCTATCTGCGATCCGTGGAAGTCCTCAAAGGTCACATAGTCGTTAGCGCCTGCAGAGATATTGTAATTCTGCGGTATGTATGTGACGGTTTTGTCCTTATTCGTTACAGCCTTAACACAGTTAAATGAAACATTTTCTATATCCGCATTAGTGGGTATCGATATGGACGGATCCGTAAAGAAGAAACCGTGATCCCCACGGACACTCCGTATATTCAGGGAATCAACCTTGGTCGGGAAAGTCATCTTCTTCATGGTCACTGTCGCGAGAACAGGATACTTGTCTTCTACAAAGGTAGCTCCTATGTCCTCTCCGATCTGCATGGTGTATACAAGATCATTGTTGGATGCCGCCATCTTGCTGACATCTGCTACCGCAGTATCCCAATCGGAATAATATGAGGTTTCACTGTAACTATGTGATCCTATAATATCCCATACTTCTTCTCCGGATTCTTCGTCAATTGTCGTTCCGTATTCATCAATCTCATCATACGGATCCTCTGCTACTACTGTGATCGGCATATTTCTCGGATCCCTGTCGGTTACATATATTCCGCCCTTGTACTTGACCGGTGCGAACATTCCTTCAGGAACTGTCCACTTGTTGTCTCTGTAGAATTCCACGTGAACCTTATCTGAAGGAACCTGAGTACCATCCATAAGCTTCATGCGTGCTTCAGGTGCCTTAGACATATCGCTATATACGATATTGTTCCAGAATTTCTGCTCCGTCAGAGGCTGATAGTATGCCCTCTTATTAAAATATGCGGAAACAAGCACAGGTCTAAGTACGATATCCGTACCCCATGCGTCCTTGGTCACGCTGACTTGCGAAACACTCTTGGCCGGTTCTGTCGCAGTATATACGGAATCAATGGTCAGTCTGTTCTTCTCCTTGTTTTCGCCTGTTCCGTGTATGCTTGCGATTGTAACCTTGCCCAGCATCTCTGCTGTTGTCATCGTGTATGATCCCGATGACCAGTATCTGCTGACTATGGAAGAATTACCGTCAACAATGACATCATTGAGCGTAACCACGCCTGCAGTGACTACTTCCTGATTCATCAGGCAGACGTGACCCTTACTTGAACTGAATCCTCCGGAGAAATCGAGCACATTGAACGGTTCCATAGTACCATTCTGACGAATCTGATTATATGTTCCTTCAAATGTAACGGTCACATCATTGGTCAGTTTGAAGGCCGGATTCGAAACAGGCGAGAATACCGTAAATCTGCCGCCGCCGTTTGAAGATACGATTGTGACATACTTTCCTTCAACCAGCTTGATGTTTGCAAAATCAATGTTCACACTCGGGTTAAGAGTTCCGGTGTACTGAAGACATACTTCACCGTTATAATTCTCACCCTGGTAATCATCTCCCTTGTCATTCAACACGTGAATGGTTTCAGCATTTGCCGGCTTAGCAAATACCGGGGCACCTATTTTACCATTTGCGTCATTTTTGCTTATGGGATAACTCGTAACTTCGCCATCAACCCCGTGCAACATAACATCATAATCCGCTTTGGTCGCCATATTGTCGATGATGGCCATGGCATCCGCCCAGGTCTTCGCGTAAGTATCTACGGAATCATAGAGCAGATGACCTTCATCGTCATATTTAGAATTTCGAACTATCCTGATAGGGAACGGACCCTCGGTGATGATGATAGTACCGGTGAGATCCTTATAGTTGACCAGATCTGTGTAACCATCAGGATATACCATTTCAAACGGAGCGCCGCATACAGCTGAAGGATCAGCCTTCTTGGCTGGCATAAGCGGGATGTCAATGCAGGATTTATACCAGTCATCTCCATCTAAATCTGCCTTTTTATCTGCAAAGATCTCGGAAATATCCATGATATCCGCACCCGCAAACTCACCGGCGCTAATCGACCATACTATAAGCTTATTGTGATAATCCGTTCCTGTGATCTCACCCGTAACGCTTAAGTTGGAATTGGTCGGAGTACCGGACTTTTCATTATAGGTAGAATACAGATAACATGTGTTGGAAGCATCCTCGGCTGCTTTGCTTATATCCACGTCTCCTATAGTTGTCTGACCGGAAGCCAGGAAACGGTTCTTCCCATTCTGATATGCCAGACGACTGATAGTAGCTTTAGCAGTTGCGATAGTGCTTATCGACAGAAGCGTGTACGTGTTTGTATCATCTTCGTCTTTGCCAAGTGTAACCGTATTAAGTCCCTCTATGCTTGACGCGCACAGTTTGCTTCCGGTTACCGTCATATTGGTCGCGCCCTTGGTTCCGCTAATCTTGCCGAAGCTAAACTCACTTCCATCGGCTATGGAAACTGCCGGAGTTCCTCCGGGTCCCGGACCGGGAACCTGCTTATTCACGATCGGTTCGGTACCGCCAAAGCACAGATAGAATGTAAGCTCAGGATTGCCGGTCTTATCGGAACTGTTGCGTGAAAGAGAAATGTTGCCGGGCTTACCCTTCCTATTATCAAATGCGACCCACTTAAATGTCAGATTTCCGAATGCCGCTATGTCATCAACATATTGAATGATGACTGGCTTTTCATCCTGCAGAGATGTCACTGTGAGTCCGGCTGCCTTGTTGCTTGAAGGCATAGGCATCTTGCTGTACTGGTTCTTGTCGGTAACCACAGTGTCTGTCATGATTCCGTAAGTCTTTTCATTTATCGTGGTCGTGAGATTACCTGCGCTGATCGTATACGACCTGCTCACATCGCCTATCGCGTTGATGCGTGCAACTGCCTGATTCATATCAAGATAGTATGTACTGAATCCAGGCAATGTCTTTTCTACATCTTTATCCAGATACTCGTCATACTCTTCATATGTAAGCGGTTCCTGAGTCAGCTGCACCATATTGGTCAGGGTGGCTGTCGCGCTGTCGCTCAGGCTGTAATCGTCCTCATAACCACAGAGTACATAGAATCCGCCGTTGTACTTGTAGTCCAAGCCGCGATAGTATATATCATTACAATAATCAGAGAATATGTTTCCTTCAGACATCACGACGCTGACATCATCCGCCTCAACATTGGGCGCGTTAAACAGCATCCGGGTAGTTGAAGGAGCTGCCCCGTTAGCCGGGTTCTGCGCGTAATCTACCTGTGAAAGACGGGTCTGAGGATATCCGTATTTGGCATTATCCGGATCATAAACAAACTGATCGATAACATTTATCTCAAGCGGACGACAAGTGATTACAGGATCCTGATCGTCCTCGGTTTCATAGGACCAGTTGGTCACCTTTCCGTTTATGGTAAGCGTACTCTTTTCAGTGTTAGTGCCTTTATTCAGACGTCCGGCAAACAATGTTGGCGCATTTGTTTTGACAAATATGTTGTTAAATGTCTCTTCCTTGGAAGATGCCAGATATATTGTGTCGTTTAAATCTGAGCCTAACGTAAGATCGTTACTTACAGTCATCTTATCTTTGGTCCATATAAATGCATGTCCTGTCAGTGTCAGGTCTTTGACCGCAAGCGGACCGGATACGATCGAAACATCCTGACCGCCACCCAGTTTATTACCCATATCCGTCATGGTCACAGATGCCTTGGCTCCGGATATACCCTTGCCAAACGCAGACACATCGCAGCCCGCAAGTGTAAATTCAGGACCGCTCACGTTCATCTGATAAGTATTAACAGGTTTATCTGCCGCATATTGCACATCGAGAATATACGTATCAGTTGCGAATGTCGCGTTTTTATTGACAAGGAATGAGAACGGAGTATCTCCCGAATGCAGACTCATTACTTCAACAAATGCTGCCTTGGACGGTGTGGACGCGTCGATTCCCTTATTGTTATCAGCGTCACCCGCATCCTTAAGAAGCGCTATCACATATCCGGCATTCTTGTCATTTAACTTATTGACGGCTGCCACAGCGTCTGTATATGTAGGATAGTAGCCCACATGAGCGTCGCTGCCGAGTTTACGGAAATCATTCTGATGTATGGGTTCAAACTCCCCTAAATAATCATCAGCATCAGGTGGTGTAAGTCTCGATACCGCAGCACCGACTTCACTGCCCAGATATCCGTATATGGAAGATCCTGACTTAAACAACATGATACCGTAAGGCCATGCCAGATCATATCCGTCAGGACCGATGACAAGATCGGAATCCTGAGGATCATACGCGAAATGAGGGTTGGGAATTCCCGGATGCTGACCGGTTTCACCGGCTCTAGCTTCGTCAGACCAAGCTTCAAATACATCGACGTCGGCCTTTGACGCAGTCAGAAGCTGAACGTTGGTCTCAATGGGTTTATCATCTTCATCAAGGTTATCAACACTCTTAAGGAAGTCTGTCCGGTTCCATTCAGGATCACCTGTTGTATCAGCTCCATAGATACCGCGGTTATCCGTTGTATTCTCATATACCGCAACTTTGATAGTACATCCATCATCAGCGGTCACGGCAGCACCTACATTAATAAGTGACGCGGGAGTTTTGGCCTGAGTGTTAAAAGGCGCCCTGAACAGTAGGTTGTTGGAATGCACCTCTGCTTTGCTCTTAACATTAAGAGCACCTGAGAAAGTACGAAGTTCAGAATACTTATTTGAGTATATGATCTCTTCCTCTTCTTCCTCTGTTTCCGGATCATTCCTAACATCTTCGCTCTGCTCAGGATTAGTCAGGTTAGTCACGTTGATGCTTCCCGCATATACCATCGCACCATCACTTATTGTTAAATTGGTTATATCAACAGTCATTACCGCATCCCAGCAATCGACACCATTATTCTCATAAACGTCAGGTTCAACATATGGAGCCACAACAGCGTACGGTCCTGACATGGTTACATTCGTTGCTTTGAATGAGGCTGCCGGGAAAGTGTTCATATATATGCCTACGCCCTCATCGCCTTCATATACTTCTCCGGTATTGGGGGCATATCCGTCTATAGTCAGATTCGTAGCGGTAAATGATCCCGGTCCGAATACCTGATCACCTTCACCAAGTGAAAGTGTAGTCACGGAAATCTGAGGCAATGTGACCTTATCATTAAAGATATCAGGTGCCGATTTATAATACGGCTCCATATCTAACCGCGAGCCTGCCAATGTTACAGTCGCAAATTTCGTTACTGATCCGTCAATAATATTTACGTCATATGTACCTAAATTTGCCGGTTTGTATATCGTATGATTAATATCTTCCGTATCATCCTCTGCAAGAATTTCTTTGTAATCAAAAGGTGAAGCCATAATATGTGAATCCGAACCGTCGATAATAAGGGATCCTTTATTACCACCGTCAAGGGCTACCGGCCTTCCCTCCATGATAACGTAACCGCTCACATGCAGATCATGTCCTCCGGTAGATATTGCCAGAGGTGAGTACGGGCAGGTTATCTTCTTAACACTTTCATTTCCTTCATAAGCATTATCAAATGTCACAAAGCGATAATCTTCAGGTGCTTTGGGGTTATAACCTATCAGACGTACATTTTCAAACGTCGTATCACAGGTAAGAGTAATCTTGTCCCCGGTATATACCCATGCAGGGATATACTGCTGTTCATTCTCCGGCGTATCCGGATATCGACCTGCCGTCGCATCATAATCACCTGTAGTGATCTTAAGACTTGCTGCTCTACCTGATTTAGGCATCGTAATAGTTGTCGGGTTAGCAGCACTGTTAACACCTACATAGTAAGGGCCTTGACTTGTCGTCCATTCCGGATCTTCTTCAGTAGCCGGGACAACATCATGAAGCGTAGCAGTGTATTCACCGTTCTTATTGTTGAGCAAATCAATCTCACTTACCAGATCCGCCCATGTCAGGAAATCGGAATCAACATGGCTTATCCCGACATCATAACTTAATGTGTAAGGCATGGCACCCATTGTCGTATAACAAACCATTCCGCCCTTCTTTAACAGAGATCCCTGATCTACAGGATCATATTTGTTAGCCTTGCTGTTACTGTAGTATGCGGTATTGGTCGTATCTATCGAACCGACTTTGGCAATAGGAAGACCTTTCTCCTTAAGGAGATGATCATAGGTTGTAAGATTATTACCATCTTTAGTATTAGCTGTTATCTCTGTAAGATATGAGTCAATGGATACCCAAGCATCCGTAGTCTTGGCAATCCATGAATCCAATGTCAGATGTTGGCCTTTATCACGGGTGATGGAACCTGCAACAGTCAGAAGAGGCGTTACGGTGATATCACCGCCGCTTATATAACTGCCGCCGCTGCCGCTCTTAATTTTATCGATCTTTACTGTAGAAGCAGTAACAAGTTTGGAAGCGCCCAAAACAATATATTCCTTAGCGTGGCCTTCCTCCCAGTCACTCCAGTCGGTATAGGTTGCAGTAGTCGCAAGGACATTACCAACATTGGTTTTGCCCTTTACATACAAAGCAACGTTAGCCAGAGCCAGATCCTGAACGTTATTGATATCACCGGTTACATTCAGTGAAGGCATGGATTCTGCCAAACCGGGTACCCATGTTCCGTCCGATGCATCAAATCCGGAAACCGCGTCAACGCACGTTCCGTTCTCAGGCACTTTATTAATCTCGGTGATCTTCTGACCCGGATTAGCTTCGTCATCAACCTCTGCCGTGTAGCATTCCGAAACAGAATTCTTGACAGTAAAGAATGAGCCCTTGGCCGTACCTGAACCCGTCACAGATTTGATGGAAACATTTCTGTAACTGGGCATTCCGGTTGAATCACCTGCTATCGTTGCCGATCTGAGATCCGAATTATTCAGTGTCAGGCCGAAACCATTTAACTTGAATGTGACATCCACGGGATTTCCGTTTTTGTCAAATGCCGTAGTAAGTTTAACGCCGTCTAATTCCACGTCGGTCTTAAGATCCAACGTACTCTTGGTATTGAGATTGGCAGAAGGATTTGGATTGATCGGAAGGCCATAATATGTTTCAAGTTCCTGATCTGTCCAGTCCCAATCAGACCTGAATACTATATGTGACGCTGCCGAAGGGATCGCAAGTTCTTTTGTCAGACTGCTTATCTCCGTACGTGAAGTTCCTTTACCTTCCTCGCCGCCGTTACTTGCCTTGGCGCTTATATAAACGGTATACGCGCCATTTTTATCATTAAGAGTGGTGATAGTCTTAAGCGCTTCTTCAACGGTCTTATACGAACCTACGATGGCATCATCCCATTCAAGGAAACGGGTCTCTCCTTCATATCTCATAACCGTGCCAAACTTATAGAGCGAAACAGGATATGAAGCAGTATCATCGAGGATGAGCGCCGTACCTTTGGCATTCTGTGTAAGTGTGTAGAATGCTATACAAGCATGGTCGGGATCTCCGTCGGTCCGGCACCATCTTCTGCCTATCGCAAAGAATGAAGGAAGTGCCTTGGTAACTACGATTTCCAGATCCTTTTTATTTGATTCATTCCGGATCCGGTCGCGTTCTACTGCATAAGAATGGCTGATAAGTTCAGCGATATATGAATAATCATCCTCTGAGGGGTCGTAATGGTTATCTTCTGTACCGCACAAGTATTCCGGGAAATTTTCGCTAATCGCGTGCGATGGATCATTACCATAAGCCATGCCCTCAATATCAATCCTGCGAACGCTTATTGCACAATTCTTTAACTTATATGTTTTGTTATTAGCAACGGAGATAACATCCGCAACGTCGGATCCCGTAAACTCTATAGGACCATCGGGATTAATACTCCAGTTTTCAGGCATTTCGTCAAGTGAATGCGATCTGTCATAAGGAATATAAACTTCACCCACCGTGCCGGTAACCTTGAATGTGTCTGACGTGGTGCTGCCGTAGATGACGGTATTGCCTGATTCCGATGTATACATATTCTTAACAGAGATGCTGCGGGTTGCAACCAGACCACTGTCAAGCATGTAAACATCACCGTTTACGGTTACGCCTGTAGGTTCAGACTGCATATAGATCGCGCTGAACATTCGGTCATTGTTATAATCTCCGGGGTCCATGGTAACTATGTTCCCTGATGTCATCATATACCATTCAGGCGCGATAAATGACTGCCTCATATATGCATTCTTGGCAACAGTCAGTGTTGCGAGTACCTTGGGATCACCTGACTTCTTAGGTGTGGTACCAAGCATATATATATCGGAGTTCTCCATATATGCATTGCCGTTTATCTTGGAATTGGCACTGATACTTGCATTAGCAGAAATCATACGGACATCGCCCGCAACTGTCATGGAAGCAGCACTCAATTCACACTGTCTGAGCGCAAGACTCTTGACCGTGACTGCCCCGTCCACTTCTAACCTTGAAAGACCACGGGCATCATCATCTGCCTCATCCACATCTTCCGGCTTATGTCTGTTGTAAGTGTCTCTATCTGCTGTCAGAGTCAGATTGCCGTTACCGGTTACAGCCTTGATTGGTGCCGCATCAAATCCGGTCCAATCATTGTCACCCTTGGTATTTGTTCCATATTCTCCCGATGTGATCGTGGCATTATCCAATTCCAGGTTCTTGCCGTTTAAGTTAAGGGTCGCGGAATCCTTGACTGTGCCATCCGCGTTGACCACACCATACGAATGAAGTTCCACGCATCTGAGTTTTAAGTTGTTGGTCAGTTTGATATCTCCTGCAAAAGATAATACCGGTATAGCGCCGCCGTTACTGTCACCGTTGATCTCTATCTCAGCGCCGGCTGTAGGTATGGTCAACGTGGCATTATCCAGGTCAACAGCCGTACGGATGCCCAGAGTATACTTTTTGTCTGCTTCTCCGTGACCATTAATGAACGCGACGGCATCTGCCCATGTATCAAACGAGCCTATATGAGTATCCATGTCAGAACCGACAGCGGATATACGAACATCTATGCCGGCCAGATTGAGTACGAAACCATAGCAAGTATTTTCATCCTCATCTTCATAAGTATCGATATCAAATACCACCGGCTGGGTTTTATCTCCGTCCAGCATAACTACAAACGCGGACGAAAACCAATCGGATAAGTGTTCCTCGGCGGCATCAAAAGTCGCATATGTCTCCGGGCGATAGCTGAGGATGCGGTCTCTGTGGGTATATCCTGAGATCTTATCGCCTATCGTACATGTGAAACGATTGAACTCTACGCGCGCAAGACAGAGTTTGTCTGTGGAATCGTCCGCATAGCTAAGCTCCCCGTTTATGGTCAGATCACTGTTCTCCGCGCTTTTTATGACCGGATACGGAAGAGATGCGTTATCATTTTCATAATCCTTGGTATGGATGTTAACATCACCAAGATTGGTCCTGGTTGCGATAAAGAATAATGAATTACCATACAGCTCCATCGGGTCGCATACAGTCAGTTCATGACCCATTGCCTTAAATTCAGCACCGGGTCTTACAACAAGGCCTGCCATTTCCACGCTTACGTCATCACGTGCCTCAAAAGATCCCGTACCGGTGATCGTTGTGATATTTCCGTAACCGGCGTTGTCAAAAAGGCCATGTCCGCGCAGGCTCAGTGAACCTTCTATGTTCACGTTTTCCCTTTCAATGGGGTTACTGTACCCGCTGAATTCCGGATCCTGACCATTCAGGTATATTACGGCAGACGAATCTTCTGCTATCTCAAAAATCGAATACTTAACCTGCGCAAAGGTAGGAGCGGCAGAAGGATCATTTTCATCGTATACATCATTCAGGTTGATAACTGCATGCGCGGTCAAATTGCTGTTATCCGAATCTTCGTAACCTATATAAAGAGAATCAAGGTTAGCTGTTGCCAGATCCAGTCTGCTGTCACCGGAAACATAAACCTTTGCCGGGCTCCAATCGAACGGATTAACAGAACCATTTGAATCATCCCAGCCCGTAAGAACCGGACAGTTCAACTCGGCGCCATCAACTGTCAGTTCATCGACTCCTAACTTGGCAAAACTGATCGGATATCCGGTATCTTCCAATTTGCCAACACGAATGGAGCCATTTCCTGACCATAACCACTCTTCTTCGGGAACCGCTGAGTCCTTGTCTCTTACGATGGTCAGAGTTGAATCAGATTCACCGTTTATATGTATCTCATTTTCCTGTGCACCGGCATGAATCTCTGAATTGATCAAGGTCAGCGTCGTATTATCACCGAGCCCGATATTCATCGGATTATCAATCGGCGGATCGTTTGGTCCCGTGAAAATGCTTTCGCTTGTCAGTTCTATATTGTCTAAGATCAGATCGGTTTCAAGTGTAACTTCATCCGGCCATTCATCACCGGGATCCTCAGATAACGTGGGGGTGATCCCAATCCTGACTAAACCGCTTATGTCGTCAGTGGGTCTGAGTTTGACTGATTTAGCCTTGCTTACGGTAAACTCGGAGATATTGGTACTTCCTCCGAGGCGGATCACATATTCATCTTCATCACGGTTAAGCGTTTTTATTTCGGCCAAAGCTTTCGCAAGGGAATCGAACGGAGATATTAGTTCTTCCCCGGATTCAGTTATCTTATACAGATAGAGCCCATCCACATAAATACGGCAAGGATAATAGTCTTCTCCGAATTTGCTCTGTTCATAGTCTTCATCATCTTCCGCTATCGCTTTACGCTTAACGGTCTGATCGCCGGACTGACTGTTAGCCTTAAACATCGGGAAGCACAGATCCAGCCAATTGTCATTCTCCGGGAACTTAAGATACGCTATAGTTTCGCCGGCGTTAAAGGGGATCGTAGGATACTCGAGATGTGTCCTGGGAATGGGATTCTCATTTTCGTCAAGGATATTGTTCCCATATTCATCTGTTTCATATATAGGATCACCATTTTCATCCAAATCGTCCACAAGCTGACCGTCATCAGATAATCTGTGGAAATTGAAGAACCTGGTAGGATTACGATCTGAATCCAGGTAGCTGGTAAAATCGTCTATGAATATTCTGGTCCCGTTCCATCCGGAAATATGAGTTTGTATGTCTTCGGTATCGGTCACGTAGCCACTTGGGGCCAGGCAATCAAAGTGCGCAGTTGCACCTCTTCCTATGGTGATATTGGCATTCTGATATATATTGGCCTGCTTACAGTCAAAGGTCAGGTCGGGACAATCAACTGCTTCTGTCTCATCAGGCTCATTCCGATGGTACATCTCAAAGTTTGAATTGGATGACATGTCAAACAGTTCAGTTACAGTGATGCTCTGTTCCGCATGAAGGAATGAGTTAACGCCAACGCTTATGAATTCGAATTCATATCCGGCAGGAGTAGGAGCCTCATAAGGTAACTCTGCGTTTGCTTCATGGTTCAATATGAGCTGTCTCACTGACCAGTCGCCGTAGTCTTCTTCGCCGTTGGTCGAGATTGAAACCAAATCATCCCCATCATACAGTCCGTTCAAACTTGAACCATATTCTACATACAGCGAATCAAGCTGCATATTGCCGACGCTCATATGTGCGCCGTTATACAACCACAGCTCTGACGGAATCGTTCCTTCCTGCGGATTCGCTTTTGGTTTTTCCAGCAGATTGGCCACATTAACGGATGTATCATCGCCGGATTTCGAGAATGAAATTTTTACATTATCAAGGATCAGTTTATGACCCTCGTCGATTCCATATATCGATACAGGAGTAGCCACATATGAACCATCGCCCGTGATAGTCAGGGTATTGGGTTCCTGATGATCCTCATTGGTTGATTGCGAGTCGTAATGCGTGCCTATGTTGATCGTTGTTGCGTACCAACAGGTCGGATAAGTCAGCCCGTTTACGTTAAAAACTGATGCATTAATTACTGTGTTTTCAGTCAGGCTTGCATAGAATCGGGCGTCCGGATCATGCTGCGGGTAAGTTCCGTCTTCATACCACCAGGCCCTAATGTCAGGTTCAAGTGTCTCCGGTGATGAACGGAATATCATTCGGTTCCCACCCTCGGTTGAATTGCACCATACATCGAACGGTGCGCTCACAGCCCAGGTTATGGCTACGTCATAGTTATATGTACCGGCCTCCGCATCCGGTTCGGGAACTGATGTGGTAAAAGAGTATGTATCGTATCCGTCCCGATCATCATTAGCCTGTTCCCCATCATAGATAACGTCTACCTGATCCAAAGCAATAGTTTCGTCATTGACCTTGATCGATGTAACAGTGCCCCCAACCCCGATATCAAATGAGAGATCGGTAGTCTGATCCGAGTAGGTGACTGCAGCATAGTAGCAGGCAGGATCCTGCGTGTTATCTAAGGTGCATACGGTCTCTCCAATTATGAAATTACGAACACCCGGGGCATTTGTTCCGGACACGGACCACGTAATAATTGAATCACCATTCGCGGGTGCCCCCAACGGTGTCAGATTCTCATCCGGTTCAAGATCATCAATGATGAGACCTTCATCATCAGGATCCGCGAGAGGTTCAGTATCGTCTGAGTCTGTCAGATCGTCCTCCTCATACATAAAAAGACCCTCATCCGCATCGTCATAGTCAGACGTCAGATCAGGATCAACCGGATCATAATCAATCGACAGATCGTCGATCGGTGCTGCATACGAATCAAATGATGACACACCAACGGTACCTGCCACCATCACGATCGTAAGCATCATTGCCAGTAACCTTCTGCCTGTTTTCATAAGCGCACTCTCCTTAGTAGTCTTTTCCTATAAAGGTTTCATCCGGTCCTCAATCCGCACCGGATGACGAAATTACAGATATACATAGTAATTGTACGTCACGTTCTTAGGCAGTATCAACCACTAGATATGGTATACAAAACGGCAGGATACACTAATGTGCCCTGCCGTAATTATCTACCGGTTTGTATGTTCGGTATGCTACACGTTCAGTTTCGCCAGAATGGTCTCGAGGTTTTGAGCGAGAGTCTCCGTTGTCGGATCGGTAAGAGAAGATGTGATGCTTCTTTCATTCGCGTCATTAACAGTGTTTGAGTCATTATCAAGATCTGACGAACTCATCACGATGGAATTAAGATGTCCGCTTACGAGCTGGTCGATGACGCGGTCAGAGCCCGCGCCTGAAAGAAGATCTGAAGCTACCTCATCCATATCAAGACTTGAGGTCACCGCCCCGAGAATTGATTTATCCAGCGAATCTATAAGAAGTTTTACTTCACTGTCAGATGAGGTTTGGGATGAAGCAGTATCACCGGCAGCACTTAACGCAGCCGAAGTGATCTTGTTGATCGATGCGATATCGGAGGATTCTCCTGCTAAGAGTTTGGACGTCTCTTCATTTAGGTACGTCTTGAACTCGTCGCTTAGGTCTGACTTGTCGATAGCGGTTTTAACGGTTTCAGAGACCCGGGCTGACGAAGTGGTGCCTGAGGTCTTCTGCTGTGCAGCGATCAGCTCCGCTGCCGATGTATGCCCTATTGTCCATGTATGATCTATAGCCATGGAATCCCGGTTCCTTCCTTCATTATCCGGCAGTCTCAGTCCTTCCGTCCTGAAGACATGATCCGCATTGTAAATCTGAATAACATATCCCTCACGAAGTCCGCCAGCACTCCGCATACAAAGACGATCACTATGCACATGAGCATATGGAGTATCTGCCACCACTGTCCCGTGGCATTACCTATGCCCAGAAGATATGGCCACAGTTCCCGCAGCGCGATGTTATCGTGAAGGAGATATACACCTAACGTGTACCCGGCGATGCGATTGATCCAGGGTTTGTATCCGATATCAATATGCATAAACGCACCGAACAGACCTATGCTCGCGATAAAGATAGTGATGTAGTTATAACAGTAGGTCATGTCCATACTGTATTCGAGTTTGCCCGTGCTGCGCACCATCACGGAATACGCTAACGCGAGAAGAAAAGTGACCAGGCTGAAAGCAATATACACGATCCATCCGCGCATGATACGAGACTTCCGTAAATCATCCGCATGATCATCTTCCTCATCGCCATCACGTTTCGGTGCGATGAACGGTATCCCGTACATCCGCATGTAACCCGCGCTCAGATACAGCACGATGAACCAGATCACGTCATTTCCGTACTTATCCCACGGGATCAGATACGGATCTATCGATTTGAATCCGCAAAATACAATGAGAAGCAGCACGAGCACTGCAGAAAATGTCTTCTTATCAAGCTTCGTGATCGCGAGATTTAAAACCGGCATGAATAAAAACAGCATGATATATGCAGTCGCAAACCAGTAATGCTCATATGTCACGGGCATGAACATCTGCTGGAGGACGGAGAGGCCGCCCGCACCTATATCAAATCCGCCGAACGCACCGACTATAACCGGCACGAAGATCGAATAAATCAGAACCTCACACCACAGCCTGATGAGCTTGCCGATGCTCCATTTGGAATCGGGCGCAAAGTATCCGCTTATGAATACATACGCGTTGACCGACGACAGACAGAATGCATATATGATCCAAAAGACGATGTTGTGCGCGCCTGCATCCACCGATAGCTTGTCGATCTTCATTCCCTTGGTCATGTAGTGCATCGCGATGATCATGCACATCGACACGATCCTGAGAAGTTCGATATTCGATTGTCTTTTGCTTATTTTGTCAGATCTGTTCATTTTGTCTGTGGAGCTCGGGGGATTCATACAGATCCATGAAATCATTTCCGAGCATTATCTTTTCATCGGCAAACTCGATACCGTCAACAACTGTGAGTATCGATACAACCTTGTCCATATGGAGCTCTTCGTAGTAATTCATCATCTCCATCGGGAAACGTCCCCTGATGATGATGCAGTCCACAAAGTCTTCGGTATCGTAATCAAGCACATCCCTCGGATGCGGTTTGATGAATACAGTGGAACCTTCACCGTACTCTTTTATGATATCACGCATCATTTTCTTACGCGTATCAAGATCGCACACAGGATCGGAGAGGATCAGTACTTTCTTCCGGTCTTTGGGAGTGTTTGCGATCTGCTCAAGCAGCTGAGCGGGATTTTCCATAAATATGTCGATCAGGTAATGCAGATCGTCGGGTGAAACATTCTCGGTAAGCTGTTTACGCGGAACCTCGATATAAGCATCATTCACATACTTGATCGCGGAGATATCGTTGACCTCCATATCGATGCAGTATTTTGAGTATCCGTTTTCTATAAAGAGGATGCCGGTCTTCGCAAGAAATGCTTTTAATCCGAAATGCCCGCGGTTTCCGAATCTTGCATCATCGCAGTATACGATCGTATCAAGTCCGTCTTCGAGCGCATGATAATATATCTTCTTGTAATTCAGATAATATCCGATCGGATCGGAATCGCAGAACACATAGATATCGTGATACTCGCTAAAATCCACGGGAACCGCGCTCTCCTGTGCACGTCCCAGTTCCTTAGTGTATCTGATCCTCTGTAAAAGATTACGTAGCCGGCTCCCCGTATCTTTGTGAAGCGCCATGACCTGAGGAAGTTTGGTATCCTCCAGTTCATCAAACATGACGACATCTTCAAAAAGACCGGTCTTTTGTGCACGTTCTTTGAGCGATCCGAAATCATTTGACATCGTGCTTAATACAAGTGTTGCGCCGCCCCTTTTATCTGCAGGCAGGTTCAACTCCTTGATCACGGTTATATACACGTGATAAAACGTATGGCATACGTAGATTCTGTCTTTCATGTTTAAGATCGTCAGATTTATCTTTTTTTGCTTCGCAGATTACGGTAGCCCCAGAGAAGCCTGTAATATATGAAGAACAGCAAGGTCGACTTCTGCGCCAGGTCTATGAGCTTGCGCTCTTCGGCATTTACGCGCTTCAGGTAATACGGGTTGTCCCTGAAATCAGGAAATCTTTCACGCAGTTCCCGGCTCAATGCGCGTACAAAGGACATTCTCGCGGGCTTAACGCAGGGCATGTAGGTAAAAAGCGTATTGATATAGAACAGCTCCGTGAACTTAAACTCGAGTTCCGTTTTAAATTCATCATAGAATCCGAGCCTGACCGCTTCATCTAACATGATCCTGCCTGACACCATCCTGTCTTCGCATCTTCTCTCCGAAAAAGAATGCACTGTGGATGTGTCGTGCTGGTAATAATAATACAACGGTTCCTTTATATACTCAAATCTGCCGGCAGTAAGCAGGTATCCGTTGCTGACCGCATTGTCCTCATAGAATATGTCTTCAGGGAACCACAGTTCGTTATCAAATATAGCCTGCCTCTTATATATCTTTACACACAGGCTTCCGCCATCCATAATCAGACTCGCCTTCCTGTCATGATCAAGAACGCCTGTCTGGTCATCGCGGCTGTTTGCTTCTACGGGTCCCGCGATCTCAAAAGTATGCTCATTTACGAGAACATAATCGCATCCGACCACGCCTGCGCCTGTTTCTTCCGCCAGTTTGATCATCCGGCTGTACATGTCGGGAGCTATCCAGTCATCCGCGTCGATGAACCCGATCCACTCGCCGCACGCTTCCTTAAGACCGATATTCTTGGCTCCGCCCTGGTGGCGGTTTACATCCGAGTGTATCGCCTTGAATATGCCCGGGAATCTCTCGGCATAGTTTTTTAAGATCTCATAAGAGCCGTCGGTCGATGCATCATCCACAGCTATGATCTCGAAATCTTCAACATCCTGAATGATCAGCGAGTCCAGGCAGTAAGTCAGTTTGTCATCCGACTCCATATTGTAGACGGGTACGATGATGCTAAGCTTTTTTGACATTGTCCACCTCTTCCAAAAGATCATTGTCGATAAGTCTGTCGATGATCTCAATGATCTCAGACACCGGAACGCCTATCCTGTCACTTAAGTCAAGCAGGTCATTTCGTCCGTCGCAGTATGATATGACATCACGCTGGATCAGGATTTGATCGTATATGCCTTTGCGGCTGATCTCCGTGTACAATCCTCTTTTGCCAAGCTGGGGTTCACAGAGGACCTTCATACGGTAATATGCGTTTCGCTCCAATATCTCCACGACTTCCATGATCACGTCGTAAGCGCCCTGAAAGCCTTCGGGTGATACGAAGCTCATGTCGTCTGCGGATGTATGATACTCGGGGAACTCACCGAATTTGGACCTGCAAAAACATACTACGGGCAGATCCACGCCGGGAGAATTGTATTGTCTTTCGTCAGAACCGCGCTTGTTAAATCCGTATATCGTATGCTTCGGCCTGCGGGACAGGACATTTAACATGACACGGTCAGCGATCGTATCCGAATATCTGGTATGTATCATCGAATAGTCCAGATCATCGCCCACGCACGATAACACGAACCCTGCCAGCATGTGCTTTTGCAGATAAGGAACATGGTTATCGCGGCTTAAGTACGTGATCGAGCCGATGGTCTCGGGGGCAAAGAGAAATCTGTAAGTGTATTTCCTGTGTTCAAGGGATGCCAGAGTATTGATGAGCTCGGCTGCCAGCGCGGGACCTGAACATTCATTGTCGGCCATTGAAGGGTGGCAGACGTAAGTTGAGAACATGATCTCCTCATCAGTATCCCCGGGGATCACGGCTTCAGCGTAATTGAGCACCCCGTCAAAAAGCTCACTGTCTATATACATGTGGTATCTGCCGGGTTTAAGCGAGTCAAGCATGTTTTTGGTCATGCAGAAACCAAAGCGTTCTTTGTAATATGAAGTGACGTAAGGGATCAGATCGGGTTGATTTTCTTCGACATAAACATGCTCTTTTAATTCCTCAAGATCGACCCACTTGTCTACGGGAACCGAATAGCCGAGGACGTGAAGATTATTATCCTTCATGTCGATGATCCGGTTTCCTTTCTCATCTTCAATGTAGGCTTCACGGATCGCCCACTCCTTGGGGACAGTCCAGTCAAAAGCCTGCGTGCCCGAGGGGACTGAAGCGATGTTTAACTTAACTCCGGATGGCGCTATATAGTCGGCAACGGTATCAAGAGTCTGTCTTACGCCCTCGCCGGTTATGCTCCTGTTATATGGAAATATGCGGGACGCCAGGTCATACATCCTTATTCCCGCTTCGTTGTCTTTGATCATTTGGACTCCTTGATCCGACCTGCAAGCGCTACCCTGTCGATCTTGCCGTTTATGTTAAGAGGCATCTCATCAAGCCTGTGTATCTTGGACGGAAGCATGTAGGCAGGCACCCTGCTCTTTAACTCTTTATATACTTCCTTGTCGGTAATATCCGTACCTGATACGTAGAAAAAGATGATCTGCTTTGCGTCATTGTCATAGAGCGTGCAGCAGATGTTTATTCCGTCGACCGAACTTCCCGCCGTGTCGATCTCGCCGAGTTCTATGCGGTGTCCCTGATGCTTGATCTGAAAGTCCTTTCTCGACAGATACATCAGCTCGCCGTGTTCGTTGTATTCAACTATATCGCCCGTACGGTAGATCTTCTCCCGGTAAAAACTGTTCGTCGGGTTATTCACAAAAGCGCGGTCGGTCTTTTCCGTATCCTTATAATATCCGAGTGAAAGACAGGTTCCCCTTACGCAGAGTTCTCCTTTTTCTCCGGGAGATGATACACGCTCATCCTTATCATTCAAAACGATGATGTCCGTGTTCCTGCAGGCAAATCCGATAGGCAGGGGCTCGTCATCCGCAAATTCCCTGTCAATGATGTAATATGTGCAGACATCCGTGATCTCGGTCGGTCCGTAGAGATTGGCAAAGAGCGCATTCTCATAGTGCCTGCGCCATACGTTGAGCTGCTTGTTCGGCATGACCTCGCCACAAAAGAGGATCTTGTCAAGTTTCGGAAGTTCCTCCCTGTCCAGCGTCCCGTTATTGGCAACTCCGACCAGAGCCGACGGAACCCAGAAGATCGTGTTGACCCGGCGGGATCTTAGGAATTCAAACAGTTCCTTCTGGAATGTGAAGTATTTCTCGGGAATGATCTGTGTCGTGCAGCCGTTTCTGAGTGTCGAATAGATGTCCAGGATCGAGTTGTCAAAATAAAACGGCGCCTGGTTTCCGAATACCGTATTCTCATCAAAAGCAAAGGTATCATAGAGCCATTCCGCGTAATCTATCACGCCGCGGTGGCTTATGGTCACGCCTTTGGGCTGGCCTGTTGAACCTGATGTAAAAAGAACATAGAGCGGATCCGTATCGATGAGCTCTGCATAAGCTTTGCGGGATTTAAGAGGTGCTCCCGAAGGTGCGCTGCCTGATGAAAGAAGCGCGTCCGCGTCGGCTATGTTGATGGATTTATAGTCTGTTCCTTCTCCGCCTTCATAGGGTTCGTCATTAAACAGGATCACGGCGGGATCAAGAGTCTCGACTATCCTGGCTATACGGGCTGCGGGTGAATGGCGGTCGATCGGTGAATAGAAATTGCCGCTGCATACGATTCCCATGAATGCCGTGAGACAGTCCACACCTTTGTACATATATACGCCGATGGGGTGATTTCTGATATCGCCGCATGCATCATGTATGAGCGCCGCTATCGCATATGCGCGGTCTCTTAATTCGCCGAATGTGATCGATTTGTCCGCATCGGCAAATGCGGTTTTTTCAGGGTATCTGTCCGCCGCGGCTTCCAGATATTCAAATACATTTGTGATCATGGGATTATCCTTT
>JAEEGL010132196.1_pt1 | contig 30104 bp, 30 predicted proteins | sample 9134231 | NCBI WGS metagenome assembly JAEEGL01 (sample SAMN16246548, study PRJNA631951) | gut metagenome | biome: gut microbiome; feature: rumen; material: fiber-attached | host: Bos | place: Iran: Karaj | collected 2018-10 | reverse complement strand
ATAGGTGGATAAATAATCAAATAAAAAGGAATGAAAAAGTATTGGATGAATGAGTGCGCAGGTAGGGAGTGAGACAGTGATTTTATATAATTTTTGAATTGAATTTTTATATAATTTCCAGCCGCAGGCTGATCATTACTCAGCACGCTTTGCGTGCTTGATAAAGAAGTCGGCTACGCCGAGAAATTGATCAAAAATTAGTTATAAAATTATTCAAAATTCAGTCCTTGGCTGCAGAAAATATAATAAAATAAAAAAGGGGGAAAAAGTCAATTATATAATTTTTTCTTCCTTTTTTATTTTCTTGATATTCGCTTGATCTCATCCACATGCCTGATGCAGATAGGTGGATAAATAATCAAATAAAAAAGGAGGAAAAAGGGTGACAATTTTAGCCACGCATAAAAAGCCCAGGGCAATCGCCCTGGGCTATGTGTTTGCAGGCCTTGCAAGTTGCAAAAATGACTGCAAATTGCTATCTGAATGGTTTGCCTTATTCCTCCATGTTGATGATGTTAAGGAACTTGCTCCATTGCTTGTCAAGATTGTAATTGGTGGCGAATCCTTTCTTCACATGGATGATGGCTTCCTTCATCGTGGCCTTGCTGAAAGAATTGCTGGCAATCTTAGCCGGAGTGGCACTGTTGTTGTAGACGTCCATCAGACTGTTGCAGCCTTCGAATGCTTTGCCTTCGATTTGCTTCAAAGCCACGGGCAGGGTGATGGTAGCCAGGCTGGCGCAATTCTCAAAAGCGCTGCTCTCAATCTTCTCAAGAGATGCGGGCAATTCCACAACCTTCAGGCTGGAGCAGTTTTTGAATGATTTGGTATTGACCACCTTGATGCTGTTGGGCAGGCTGATCTCTTTCAGGCTTGCGCATCCCTCAAAGGCACTGCTTTCAATGGTGCTGAGAGAGTTGGTCAGGATGATGTTCTCCAAAGAGCTGCAGCCATAGAACGCATCATTGTCAATTTTGGTGATAGAGTTGGACAATTCCACATTTTTCAGGGCCACACAACCGTTGAACATATCATCGGGAACGCTTGTCATGCCAGCAGGGAAGTGGAACTCAGTGAGGCTGGTACAACCTTTGAAAATCTCGTTGCCCACATCGCTTAATCCGGTGGGGAAGTCGACGAATTCAAGGCTGGTGCAGCCTTCAAAGACGCTGTTTCCGATTTTCTTGATGCCGGCAGGCAGTGTCACATGGCGCAATTCACTGCACCCCTCGAAAACACCGAAAGGAATCTCGCTGACACCAGATGGGATCTCAAATTCCACCAAAGATTTGCAGTTCTTAAACAATTCATTGCCGATCTTGTTGATGCCTTCAGGAAGGTTGATGGTTGTCAGACTGGAGCAACCCATGAACAGATCACTCTCCAATTCGGTGATTCTGCTGGGGATGGTGATTTCGGTGAGGCTGGAGCATCCCTCAAAAGCCGAGTTGCCAATTTTCAAGATGCAGTTGGGGATGGTGATGGATGTCAGGCCAGGACTTTGTGAAAAAGCGTTGGCAGTAATCTCCTCCACATAGAGTGTGACATCATCGACCACGATTTTCTCTGGAATCACAATGTCTCCGACGTAGGGTGTCTTTCCTTTCACCACCTGTGCCACCTGTTTTTTACCATTGAGTGTGTAATTGATGCCGTCGACGGTGGCTTTGTTTTTCTTGAGTTTTACATCGGCGGCTACTACCTGTATGCTTACCAAGCAGGCGAGCAACATGAATACTGTGCATTTGAGATTTCTCATAGTTTACGTATTTTGATGATTGTCTTTGATGAATTTAATGATCGATAACGGTGCAAAGATATGATTTTTTTGTGAAACACCAAAAAATATGTTCATAATGTGTCCGAACACCTGATGAACGGTTATTTATTTGGCCTTTTTGCGCTCTGTGACCATCAGCGACAATTGAAAAAAGAAAAAGAAAAATAATACGATTGTTGGATATGCCAGTTTTTTAAACTACATTTGTGGTCGAAATCATTTTACATCAACTTGACTAAACAGGTGTATAGTTCTCTGAAGTTATTTATTCTGACGATGATGCTGGCTACGGCCATGACAGCCACGGCACAGTCACGTCGGGAACAAATAAGGGCACGTGTGGACAGCGTGCTCTCAACACGTTATTACAAAACACCTTACGACACCAACTATGTCGTCAGGCCAGAAGGGCGTTTGACGCTGAAGTTCAGACTGAATCAGACAGGAAACTCCATCCATGCAAAAGGGACGGTGAATGATATTTACTCGAAGGCAGATCTGAAGACCAGCCACAAGACCACTATCTCCGTGGCCGCCAGTTATCGCGGCATCTCTCTCGGACTGGCCATCAATCCCAGTAAATTGAAAGGCATCTATAAGGACTATGAGTTTAACCTGAATTACTACAGCAGTCGCTTTAGTCTGGATGCCAGTTACCAGCGCTCGACGACACTGACGGGTGACATCGAGCGCAACGGATTACAACGGTTGGAGAATGGAGATGTCACGATGCGGGTGCTCAATCTGGCAGGCTACTACGCTTTCAACCACCGTCGTTTTTCTTTTCCCGCCGCATTTACACAGAGTTATATCCAACTACGCTCGGCGGGCTCGTGGCTCGCAGGGTTCAGTTATCAAGGTGGGAACATCAAGACAAGTGACGATTTGAAAGAGAGAAATCCCAATGCTCCAGATGTGCGTATCTACACAGGTCATGTCGGCATTGGCGGTGGCTATGGCTACAACCTCGTGCTTGGCAAAAAGTGGTTGTTTCATTTCTCCATGCTTCCCACCTTCGTGGTATACAACCGAAACAATTTTACGGTGAATGATGAACGCAAACGGGCGAAGCGCATGCGGTTCAACATGATATTCAACGAGCGTGTGGCTATCGTCCACAATTTCTCCCCCCGTTATTTTGCCGGAGCCACCCTTGTGATGAACAACTCCGTTTTCGATGATGACGTGGTCGTCGTCAATCAGAACAAATGGCGTGCCCGTGCATTCGTTGGTGTGCGGTTATAATAAAATACAAGTAAGATGAAAAAGATAGGTATCCTCTTGCTGCTCCTGGTCATGGCCCTGACAGGGAAAGCACAAGTACAGCCAACCTCAAAACTGGTAGGTGTCTGGTTGGGCAAACTCAATGCCGGAATCATGTCACTGACAATAGTGTTGCACATCGATCAGGCCGACGGTTATGTGACCGTATCCCTCGACAGCCCCGACCAAGGTGCACGGGGTCTTGGCGGATATAAGGATTACCTGTCGGATGACTCGCTGGCGATAAAAGTGGTGTCTGTCGGTGCCACTTACCGCGCAAAACTGAAGGACGGCAAGTTGGATGGCACATTCTCGCAAAACGGCCTGTCGCTGCCCCTCGTTTTGGAAAGGACGGAGAAGGATGTGGCGGAAGTGAAGCGTCCACAACAGCCCCAGCCACCTTTCCCTTATGAGACAGAGGAAGTGACTTTCAGAAATGAGGCCGACGGTGCGACCTTGGCCGGCACGATCACCTATCCTGTGGGATACGACAAGCGTTCGAAGAAGAAACCCGTCGTGGCACTGCTCGTCACGGGCAGCGGCCCACAGAACCGCAACGAGTTTCTTATGGGCCATTCGCCATTCTTTGTGATCGCCGACTACCTGGCCCGACAGGGTATCGCCACATTGCGTTACGACGACCGTGCCACAGGAGCGTCTGTCGGTGGTGACCTTGTGAATGCCACATCCGAGGATTTCATGCGGGATGCTGCAGCCGGGATCAACTTCCTGCGCCAGAGGAAGTCATTCAGCAAGGTGGGCTGCATCGGTCATAGTGAGGGTGGCATGATTGCATTCATGCTCGGCTCACGCAAGAAGATAGATTTCATCGTCTCGCTGGCAGGACCGGGCGTGAAAGGTGACACGCTGTCGGCAGCACAGTACAACCGCATCATGCAACTGTCGGGGATGCCCGCCGAGATGACAGTGGAGCAAATCCGTCAGATGGATAAGGAGAATCAAACGCCCTGGTTGCGGTGGTACATGGATTACGACCCGTCGGACGATATCCGCCAGACCCGTTGTCCGGTCTTCGCCCTCAACGGCGACAACGACTGCCAGGTCATTTCCTCTCAAAACCTGACAGCCATCGAGCGTCTTTTGCCCAAGTCGAAAAAGCACCTGATCAAGGAATACCCGTCGCTCAATCATCTTTTCCAGCACAGCACCACCGGCCACCCCACGGAATATGGAAACATCGAAGAAACCATATCCCCCGAAGTCCTCAGCGACATGGCCACATGGATAAACGGGCTGTGATGCTGACAAGGGTCATTTATTTTGATATCAGAAAGTGAAGGGATATTAAACGGGTGCGGCTTTTGCGGAGGGCCTTTTGGCGTGTGCAAAAATGTCATAGAAGTCGTTGGGATTTGCTTTATGCATGTCCGAAAACTCAGTGATTCACGTCCCCGCGATTCAAATAAAAAAAGGTAGAAATCTTATTTTAGCGAAAAAATCTATTAATATTTTCCGTTGTTTAATCATTATATCTATCTTTGCATCATAATGTTACAGTTTAAAGGCTGTAAAAGCATTAAAAGTTTATGTGTTTACAACAAAACCCCACTACTTATGCGGATTATAATAATACCTCATATTTATATATCGTAACTTGCTCATAATTTTGAATATGAAAGGGATTAACTACAACAACCTAAGGGAGTTAACAGTTTTTGACATTTGCGACAACCCTTCTTTACTGAAGGAAATAGCAATAGACAAAACTAAAGAAGCTCATATGAAAAGATGCAAGGAAAAACCTGTGTATCAAGCCTTCTGCTTACTTGACTTTGCCGACAGGACAAAGAACAAGCAGTTACGAGAAGTTGTTGTTGCGGAATGGCGAGAAGAACTCAAACGATATTTCAATGAATGACCCCTTGTTTTTTATTTTATAGCTGTAAAAGCATTAAAAGTTTATGTGTTTACAACAAGTTTGGACAAAAGACGGCAATAATTTCAGGCTCATCTATAAAAAGTCAGAGGAATGATTACTCATTCCTCCTTCTGCAACGAATCGGTAGTCATTAGCTACGGAATCGTTACTGCAAAGATAGATATTTATCCAATAACTTCCAAATAAAACCGCAGAAAAATGGACAGAAAAGATTTTCCTTATGGCTGTAAAAGCATTAAAAGTTTATGTGTTTACAACTCCTAAAATTTTTTGGTCTAATTCTTGCGAGGAATAAATTAAATCCTTAACTTTGTAAACAGATTTAGCACCGTCGTCATAAGATGCGAGCCCATCCTCGGATGTCCCAACGTTGTTGTGCGATGGTGCTTTTTCTTCACTCATACCTATGTGGTAAAGATTAAGGTCTTCCAATACCGCTTCGTTACGAAGTAGTTCTTTTACTACCATTCTGGCTGAATATTGAATCCCGTCTACATTGATTGGTGCGTAGTATACGCTGGCTGAATTGGTTTTTCCCCATTCGTCAATTGAAACAGGTATATTTCCTATCTTTACCGCTTTTTCAACTATTTCGGCTGTAAAAGCATAAAAGTTTATGTGTTTACAACAAAATTGATTCTTATGGTCAAGAGAAAGAAATACAAGCGCATTGAGGATATGACGGCTGAGGAGTGGGAAAAGCGAATGAAAGAATTTGATGATTCGCTCACGCCAGCCGAGCCGACTGAAGTGTACGCAGACCCTCGCTATACGGAACGACATGAAGGTGCAACACCTTTTGGTGGCGATTACAGCATAGCGTATTATTACGATGCTGACAATAACCCATGCGAGAAAGACAAGGCCAAATATGTCAATATCGTAATTTACGACAAAGACGGTAAACGAGTGAACGAAGTCTATGGGGATTTGGGCTGATGGCCTGATAAAACTTGAGCCATTGCTGTAAAAGCATTAAAAGTTTATGTGTTTACAACTTAGTGAATCCAAATAATCATCAGAGGCATGCCATGCCTTGTTATAAATATCACTATGTTTTTCAAGATAATTAATTGCACCATTAGGATTAATCACAAGAAAAAGAGGCGAACCATGATGGCCACTTCCTTGAAAACTTAGTCTAAACAAATACCCACCATCAAACACTCCGCTGTATATTGCTCGGCGATGTTCACTTACCCCAGCGCAATATTTATCTGCTATGTTTTTAGCCTCTTGAATATCCATATCGCAAAAATAGAGAATATAATAATAACTTCCAAACAAAATGAATAAAAAATGAAGCTGTAAAAGCATTAAAAGTTTATGTGTTTACAACATAAATTGCTATATTTGCGGCATGAAGGTATCTGATAAAATTTTCCAATTGGCAAAAGTTGAGGCTGCAAAGTATGGCTATGAATGCGTTGATTTTGACAGGCAATATGAAGGCGCTGTCATATTTCACGTTTATCATCCGATGGATAAAGGACTAAGACTAGGGCTTCCTCATTTTGTATCAGTCAAAAACGATAATGCAGTGATGCTTAGTCATGAGGAAGTACGCATAATCCTAACCTCATGATAGCTGTAAAAGCATTAAAAGTTTATGTGTTTACAACATGATTTGCTATATTTGCGGCATGGAAAAAGAAGTTTACGTTCCTGAAAGTTACGATCCTGAAAAAATCGATTTCAGCAAAATCGACTGGGAGTACCTCAAATCGAGACCCATTTCTGAAGAATCCGATTGTCTTTATTGCATTCATCGGATGTCTTCTGATGGGATATGCGTTGCTTTCCCGTGTGGAATCCCTAACGAATACTTTTTGGGTAAAAAAGAGCATAGAGTTCCCGACGGAAGAGAGGCGGACGGACTTGTATGCACATTTAATATGGAGCTTTAACTCTTTTTCCTTAAGGACATAGCCTTTAGCTTGTCAAACCAATCCTTTACATCTTTAGGTAATCCCTCACCCCCTCTGCTGTAAAAGCATTAAAAGTTTATGTGTTTACAACTAAACCGCAAGGTCAGTCCTCCCGAATAGCATCATACCAATCGATACGAGACTGACAAACATCGTCACGGCATAAGGAAAATCTTTTCTGTCCATTTTTCTGCGGTTTTATTTGGAAGTTGTCGGATGGTTTGCTATATTTGCAGTGGATTTATCATCCACCAGGATCTTAACGGACACTCGGGGGCTTTATGCCGCTTTGATCAAGTGCTGATGGCTGAAATGCCATCAGGGCGACTTTAAAAAGGGGGCTTGTTCTTACAAGAACCCTTTTATCATTTTTCTGTATTTGCCACGCTTGATGTCTCTGAAAGTGATTTTCTTTATTTTTCCATACTCATTTATAATCATCACATTTCCCACCCACGTCTTATTTCTTTGCAAATATCCGCTGTAAAAGCATTAAAAGTTTATGTGTTTACAACTTTATTTGGTTCGTATTTGTTAATTTGCTATATTTGCGGCATGGAGAAGAAAACTTATAAAAACCTACGCCAAAAGACCGTATTTGATTTATGCGATGATACTGAATTGTTGCATAAATTGAATCCTCTATATCCAAAGATTCGTACTAAGGAGCAATGGGTAAATTCCTATAAGGAAAATCCAATGAGGCAGGTTTTTGATTTTCTTGATTTCGCAGATATGACTAACAATTTAGATTTAAGAGAAGTCATTGAAAAAGAATGGGAAAAAGAATTAAACGCATTCTTTAATGAATAGTTGTTCTATTTTGAGCTGTAAAAGCATTAAAAGTTTATGTGTTTACAACTTTGCGGCATGAGGGAGAATTTGAGCATACAAGAGGCAACAAAGATAGCCGAGGCATATTGTGCTAAGGTTAACGAAAATCGTCATGCAAAATATAGTGGGATATTCAGTGGTGGTTATCTTTTCTGCTTTGATTTTCAAAAATCTGGCCATCGAGGAATACTGATTTTTGTAATTGTAAAACAAAGTGGGGCAGTAGAAAAAATTGAAGCACACAGTGATTTATTCTACAATGCTTGGGATGCTTCAGATGCTTATTTTGAGTCGTTAAAGGCTCTCTAATACCTGCAAAGCTTCATCACTTAACAGCTGTAAAAGCATTAAAAGTTTATGTGTTTACAACCCTGATTGGGGGAAATGGAGGATTTTAAATTTCCCCTTTCTCCCTCATCTCCTTGATACGAGCCCTTACTTTCGCCCAATGTTCCTCTTCCTCTGGCGTCAGTTTCCGTCTCTCCGCGTGAATATGAGGATGACGTTTCTTCCAGCGTTCTATCTGTTCTTCTGTTAGATCTTGTGCTTCGTAACTGTTTTTCTTTTTGTCCATATTTACTATCTTTAAGCTGTAAAAGCAATAAAAGTTTATGTGTTTACAACAGAGGTTGTCCTGGATTTCGCCATTATTGTTCTGCTTGTCTAATTTGGCGGATTCATCCAATAAAAACTTGCCTGGGTCGTTAGCTTTTTCAATATTTTCCAGTATATTTGTCATTGGAATAGTCCTGTCGGACTTGCGGGTATGTCCGGATTCAACGGCATCGTTATGACCATCCGACAGTTCTATTTCCTCCAATGTATAGACATAAGGCTTAGCTGTAAAAGCATTAAAAGTTTATGTGTTTACAACGTCAATAGTTCAATTCTAGTCTTTCAACAATACCTTATCATAATCATGCCATAAGCGCGACGCTGTTCTATGTAGAAGAAAATTTTTTCAGCCTTTATTGTGAAATTGTGGATATTTTCCTAAAATATCTTTTGTTGATGTTTTTTTTGTATATTTGCAAAGAGTTTCATCTAAAAAACAGTAATTTTATGAAAAAGAATTTATTGTTGTTTATCTTTGCCTGCTTCACCCTGTCCACGATGGCACAGGAGGATGTGATACGAGTGAACTATAAAGGTGCAAAACCCACCATTACCGATTTTGCATGGGCATATCTCTTCTCTGATGATGAGGATGAGTGTGACGAGGAAGCAACTGCTGGCCAAAAGCATGCCCTGGAGAACTACCGTAAGGGTCTGCCACAGAATGACAACGTGACTTTCACCGTTGACGAGAAAAATGGCTATATCCTCTATGAGGTTAAATGGGATGATCTTATGATAAGGACAGAGATGTGCTTCTGGAATGAGTCCGACGGGAAACATAAGTTGTTCGCCTACAGCTCATGGGCTTACAGAAATGGCGTGCCCCTAGGAGGACAATACGACTATTTGGTGTTCTTACGTTACACCAATGCCACGAAAAAAATGACCTATATTTCCCCTCCCGGTTTCGAAGTGAACGGTATAAACTCTACCTATGCCCTGCCACGAGTGGGAAAAGACATCATTGTCTACAAGTGGGATGACAAGGGAAAAAAGACACCGAAAACACTGAAGTGGAATGGACGCCGGTTCAGCAAGTAAACATCCCCTCCCATTTTTTTTTGATACCAGAAAGTGAAAGGATTTTAAATTTTGAATAAAATCAAGTTTATTTCGCTACAAATTGTCAAATCCAACAATTTGTAGCGAAATGAAGTCAATTTTATACAGGAGAGGTGTGGTTTTTGCGGAGGGCCTTTTGGCGTGTGCAAAAATGTCATAGAAGTCGTAGGTACTTGCTTTATGCATGTCCGAAATTTCAGTGAATTTATCGTGCAGTTTATCGTGCATATCTTCCGCTTCCTCTTCTGGCCCCTAAGGATGAGCATCAAAGGGACGAGAAATTTGATACGTTATCAGATTTTCTACGGCATCCACTATAGAGATTTGTGAACTCATGTGTTCATAATGTTATTTTGTTATGAAAGCGCATTTTTTGCCGTTTTTTTTTGCATATCAAAATCTCGGTCCCCGCGATTCACCGTCCCCGTGATTCATGAACAATACAGCCAACGTTGCAAGTCGATGTAATGCTGTCGTATCTCAGCAGGACTCATCTGCAATCTTTGCTTGGCATCACTAATTGAGTTAAATCTAATAGTTATGAAGGTCTTCAAGTTGTCTATGCTGAGTTCCTTAAAACCGTTGTTTACATAGTATTGCAAAATTAAGTTGTCGAATTCTTGCTGTTCTGCGCTCAGAGAATTGACATACTTCTTCTTTACCAGTTCAACCCTCTTTGCTCTCTCAATAGGTGTTGAGTTATAAGCAATGTATTCAAGCACATCAAGCAAGTCGCATTTCTGCATCTTCAGCATATTCTTCAAGAGCATCAGTTTCTCTTCAGCAAACCCAGCTTCATCCAGCGTCTGCAATAGTTGTTCGCGTGTCTCGGGATTCGACCATTTCTTTCGCAAATCGTCTGCACCCGAGAAGAAGTCTGGTATTCTGCCAAAAAGTTTCTTTACATATTCTTCAAGGCTAATGAACTCATCTCCAAAGAATATCTTCTGCTCCCATGTTGTTTCAAGCGACAACCTCCTTCCTTTTGATAACTTTATATCAATGAGATTGGTTTTAGGCCCCTCACAGGTACATGGCAAGTTGCCACAAACTGGGCATGCCTTTGGTTCGCTTGCAATATCGGGCTTGTCGTCGGGTATTACATAAGGCTTTTTGTTGCAAGTGCAAGGCCAATTGCCACATACAGGGCAGTATGTGTCACCATCCCAGTCGGGGTCTTTGAACATTTCGCTTGCTCCAACAAAGTCATAGATGGTAAAATAATATTTTTTGTCAAACAAGCGTGTTCCACGACCAATAATCTGCTTAAACTCCACTATGTTTCGGATGGGGCGCATCAATACGATGTTGCGTACATTGCGCGCATCAACACCAGTACTCAACTTATAAGAGGTGGTAAGGATTGTTGGCAACAGCTTTTCGTTGTCTTGGAAGGCTCTTAATGTTGCTTCTCCCACCTCGCCATCATCAGCGGTCACTCGCTCACAATAGTTGCTGGCAGGGCGTTTCTTGTGCTTGTTTACCATATCGCGAACAATCATGGCGTGCTTTTGAGTGGCACAGAAGATGATAGTCTTTTGGTCTGGGTCAATCTTGTTTAGGAATTCTTGCACACGGTGCTCGTCACGCTCCTTAATCTGGATTCTGCCATTATAGAAATCCGACTCTGTATATATTTTCTCAAGGTCTATCTCACCGCTCTTTACAATATCTCCTGTTTCATACTTATAGTCATCAATATTGCTCGTAGAGATGTCAACTCGGAACGGAACAAGGAAACCATCCTCGATACCTTGTTTTAGCGAATATATATAAACAGGGTCTCCGAAGTATGCATAAGTATTGACATTGTCCTTTCTTCTTGGGGTGGCAGTCATGCCGAGTTGATAAGCGGAATCAAAGTATTCCATCAGTTTTCGCCACTCGCTTTCATCATTTGCGCCACCTCTATGGCACTCGTCGATAATGATGAAGTCAAAGAAATCACGCTCATACTGCATATAGTATGGCTGGTCGGTTGCACCTTCTGGCAACTTGATGCCTTGCTCCTCTGCCTTCTGTGCATTGGGAGACGTCATCATTGTCTGGAAGATGGTGAAATAAAGATTGCGGGCTGTGGGAACCTTGTAGTTGTTCTTCTTCAGTTCCTTGGGCGTGACACGGCACATGGCATCTTCAGGGAACTGGTCGAAGTCGTTGATTGCTTGATTGGCAAGGATGTTCCTGTCCGCAATAAACAGGATTCTTGGCGCACGTTCAACACCCTTTGTGTTCCACTTCGTCTGTGTCAGTTTCCAACATATTTGGAAAGCTGTGTAAGTCTTTCCCGTGCCTGTCGCCATAGTCAACAAGATGCGGTTTTTCTGCTTTGCCACCGCTTCAAGCACATTCTTGATGGCTATTTCCTGATAGTAACGAGGCTGACGGCCACCGCTGCGGTTGAGAGCGCAAAGATTGAACTTGTCGCGCCAAGGATTCTCTTCGGGGAAGGTCATCTGCCACAAGTTCTGAGGAGTGGGGAAGTTGTCTATGTCATGTTCCTTGCTTGGAATGATATATTCTCCCTTGCTGTTCTTGATGCCCATGTCGATGAACCAAATCTCATCGCCATTAGAACTATAAGTGTAACGAATCTTCAGAGCATCGGCATAGAGTTTCGCCTGATCCACGCCCTCAGCCACATCCTTTTCGTCGCTCTTTGCTTCTATCACGGCAAGCTTCTGCCCCTTGTATTCAAGGATATAGTCAGCCTTCTTGGGGTTCTTATTCCCCGTGGTCGTGATACGTCCAGGAGCAATGTAGGCACTCTGCTCCACAAGAATATTACTTCCTGGAACAATGCCCCAACCTGCATCCCTTAACTTGGGGTCTATTTTGTTAAACCGTGTCTGCGCTTCGTTCATATACTTATTCAAATACTTGTCTTAATATTGCTTGTTTCATGGCATCGCACTCCTGAGAAATCTTGTAGAAGTTCTCTTGGAGGTGGTCAACTTTTGATTTGATGGAGTCGAGGGTGTTGACGATGGTTTGCTGTTCGGAGAGATGAGGTATAATTACTTTATATGCTGCTAATTGCTTTAAATATATACCTTTTTGGGCTGCACCGTTAGATTCGTTTCTAATACATTTATAATTGTGTTGCAGAGTATACATAAGGAATCGGCTTGTAATCTTATCATAAGAAGGTTTAATCACAGAAACACTTCTTTGAAATACTATTTTCTTTTCAAAATTATATACACAGCAGTCACCTAAACCTGCACCAACAATAGTTAAAAGAACATCTCCTTTTTCAAGATTCGTCCTTTTATCTTCTTTCTCAAAATTTTCTTTAGATAAAAACCGAGGATTTTCAAAATTGAAATAATCGTTTCTTATATTTTTAGAACTAAGCATTTCGTATTCTGAGAAATCTAACCCAACAGGAGGATTATGAGAACCATCGGATATTTTTGTTGTTATTTCTTTCAACGTCTTCTCCTTCCATCCTTCTTTAGGTTCCAGCATTTCTTTGAGTGATGCTTGGAAGTGTGCTTTGGCTTCATTAAGGGCTTTTTCTGCATTAGCCTTCATCGCATCTATCTTAGCAAAAGCAGCGTCAAGATAATCAACGATGGATTGCTGCTCGGGGAGAGGCGGAACTTTCATTACATAATCTTTCACAACACTATCAGTAACAGCAGGATAATTCGCTCCTGTTTGTAATGGCTCTATGTAATTATAGAAAATGATTATCCGCAATCGTACCACCAAAAATCGGCACATCATTCCAGATACGCCGATTTTTTGCATTCGAGCAAAAATAATTGGGTAAATATTTGGATAATACAATCAAAATGATTACCTTTGTACAGCATTTATAAAATAGTAGAGACATGAAAATTTTTGAGTTCAACAAGTATTTCCCTGATGAAGCAGCTTGCCGCAAGGCTTTTAAGGAAATGAGAGACAGGGAGGGCGTAACATGCCAGCACTGCGGAAGTCACGATGTTGTCTGGCTTGAAAGCAAGCAGCAATACCAGTGCAAGCATTGCCGTCATCGCACTACGCTTAGGAGCGGTACTGTGATGCACGGATCGAAGTTGCCGTTCATGTATTGGTTTATCGCCATGCACCTTTTGACGGCCACGAAGAAAAGCATATCAGCCTCGGAACTTCAGCGACAGTTGGGACACAAGCGTTATCAACCTATTTGGGAAATGATGCACAAACTACGTTCTGTGATGGGCAAGCGTGATGACAAATACACACTGAAAGGATTCATAGAATTGGACGAGGGCTTTTTCTCAACAGAGACACCAGCCGAGCAAAAAGAAGAGAAACTGAAGGCGGGTGTAGGTAGTCAGCGCAAATCTAAAGTGCTGGTGGTTGCCGAAAGCACACCTGAAGAGAACCCCAAGAAAGGCCAAAAGGCCAAAAGCGTAGGGCATATCAAAATGATAGTCATACCTAATGCGAAGGCTATAACCATCGACGCAACAGCTTCCAAAACGATAGACAAAGACAGTATGATAACGACCGATGCTTCCACCTCGCACATCCATTTTAAGGACATGTTTACGGAACATAAGTCACAAGTGATTGACCCGAATGACATTGGAAAGGTGCTTCCATGGGTGCATATCGCCATTGCCAACGCCAAAACATTGCTTGCCGACATGTACCATGGTGTTAAGCCTGAATTTCTGCAAGAGTACCTGAACGAGTTCTGCTACAAGTTCAACCGCCGTTATTTCGGCGAGGACTTGTTTGAGCGACTGCTATTGATAGCGGCATCCTACCGCACAGATTTTGAACACAAGACATACCGCAAGGCGGCATAAACTAATAGAAACGTACACAATATGAGCAACAAACAATTATTACAGGTTTTTGAGCACTATAAAGTGCGTACCATTTGGGACGAAGAAACTCAAAAGTGGTATTTTTCCATTGTGGATGTGTGTGGTGTCTTAACGGACAGCCCAAATCCGCGCAAGTATTGGAGCGTCCTTAAATCTCGTTTGAAAAGAGAAGGAAATGAAACGGCAACAAATTGTAGCCGTTTGAAAATAATGGCAGAAGATGGCAAAATGCGTATGACCGATGTTGCCGATACTGAGCAACTTTTCAGGTTAATACAATCTATCCCATCACCCAAAGCAGAGCCTTTCAAACAATGGATGGCTCATGTAGCCACCATCCGTATTGACCAGATGATGAATCCTGAGTTGTCTATAGAGCAGGCCAGGGAGGATTATCGAAAGAAAGGATATTCAGATAGATGGATAAATCAGCGGCTTAAAGGCATTGAGGCACGCAACGAACTGACCGACGAATGGAAAGAGCGTGGTGTCAAGGATAAGGACTACGGTTTACTGACCGATGACATCACTAAGACCTGGAGCGGTAAAACAACAGGACAATATAAAAGATTTAAAAAACTCGACCCAAAGAAAAAGGAAAGTTTGAGAGATAACATGACGACCATAGAACTTGCACTTAACACACTTGCTGAAGCCTCTACTGCGGCTATATCAAGAAAGGAGAAGCCTACAACGCTTGACGGCAACAGGAAAGTTGCTCGGAAAGGAGGAAATGTTGCAAAAATAGCAAGAACAAATTTGGAAGAGCAACTTGGGCAGAGTGTAGTAACAAGCCAAAAGGCCAGCGACTATTTGCCACAACAAAAAAAGATGAGAGAACTTGAATCAAAGGAAAATGACGACGAACAAGCATGAATTTAAGACTGTCGGGGAGTTGGTGGAAGCTCTTTCACCGTTCATTTCGGCAAGGGCATTGGCTCGTATATGCGATATGAGCGAAAGCCAAATGCTGCAATATAAAGGAGGCTTCAAGAAAATAAGTCCGAAGAACATTGCGAAGATTAACGAGAAATTGAGTAACTTTGCAATCGAACTCCAAAAGGTGAGACTCTTGGGCGCGTGAGCGTCTGCTATTTTATAAATGCAAGAAGGCTGGCCAAGTGGTCAGCCTTTATTTTGCACTATATTTTGGTGGTACGAATGCGGATAATCATATTATAGAATCCGTCATATTGAAGGTTATAAAACACCCACTCCGTTAAAACATCCTTTTGAGGACGTAATACACAAAAGCCTGTACTACATATCTGATTATTATATTTTTTACTTATTATGCTTGTTCGTCGAAGGGTAGGTCTTGTTGTTGCAAAAATAACATCACCTGTTTTTACGATTTGCTTTGCTCGTGATGGCGCATTTGATTTATCTATAATCTGAGGAGTCAAAATAGAAAGCGTTTCTCTGTCTACAGAAGATAAATCTATATAAACGTATGATTCATCTTCTGTGTTTTTATTCCAATTGATCTTATTGGATTTCTCGCAGACCTCTCCCAATTTCTTATATGTCCACCCTTCTTTCATTTCACCATCTCCATTATTTCGTCAATAAGAGCCTGATTCTCGCTGTTGAGGGCAAAGATACTCTCTGCAATCTCGCTTGGTGTGCGCTCGTCAACTTCCTCAACCTTATTAGGGTTCTTCACACTTAGGTCGCAAGCATCGTCAAGGGTGTTGACATCGAGCGTCCATGAATGTTCACTTTCTGCCTTTGTCTTCTGAAAAGTGAGAAATTCTTTCAAATCTGCCTCTGTGAGAGGTTGGGTCTTTGTGAAGTGCTTATCTACCTGGTAATACCAAATCTTCTCCGTTGGTTCGCCCTTGGTGAAGAACAAGACTACTGTCTTCACGCCAGCCCCCGTAAACACACCAGAAGGAAGGTCGAGGATTGTATGTAGGTTACAGTTCTCCAAGAGCATTTTTCTTATGGCACTTGCATCTCCATTACTTAAGAAAGTATTCTTGATGACAATACCTGCACGCCCACCAGCCTTCAGCATCTTGATGAAGTGCTGCATAAACATATAGGCTGTTTCCGAAGTGCGAATCTCAAAGTTCTGCAACACCTCTCCACGCTCATTGCCACCAAAAGGTGGATTGGCAATGATGATGTCCTTGCGGTCACTTTCCTGAATCTGACTGAGGTTCATGGCGAGGGTGTTGCCGTGAACGATGTTAGGAGCTGATACACCATGAAATATCATGTTCATCGTAGCGATGATGTACGGAAGTCCTTTCTTCTCCTTGCCATAGAAAGTGTCTTTTTGCAAGATTTCATAATCCTTCGTGCTCTTAATCTTATCCTTCATATAAAGGTAAGCTTCACACAGAAATCCAGCAGAACCACAGGAACCATCATAGACGGACTCACCAATCTGAGGGTCTACCACATTGATAATGGTTCTAATAAGCGGACGCGGAGTGTAATACTCGCCGCCATTGCGACCTGCATTGCCCATGCGTTGGATATTGCTTTCATAGAGCACGGTCATTTCATGCTTATCCTCGTCACTCTGGAAATGAAGTTCATCAATCATATTGATAATCTCACGCATATTAAAGCCAGAGCGAATCTTGTTGTGCAATTCGCTGAAGATTTCGCCTATCTTATATTCAAGCGTATCGGTAGCTATTGCCGTGTTCTGAAAACCTTTGAGGTAAGGAAAGAGTTTCTGATCAACAAACTCTACAAGGTCATCACCACTCATGGCATTGACAGTATCAAGAACCATTTTGCCAGTCAGAGAGTCTTTCTTCTTCGGTGTTGCCCATTGACTCCATCGATAATAACCTGTAACAAGACGCTTATAGGTTTTGCCTTCAAGTTCGGCTTCATCCTCACGCTCCGTTTCAAGATCATCAAGATATTTCAAGAAAAGCATCCATGACTTCTGCTCCAGATAGTCCAATTCACTACCACAACCAGGTTCCTTCCAAAGAATCTGGTCTATCGCTTTGAATGTATTTTCGTATTTCATAAGTCTTTCTTTTCAGTTTTTCGGTCGAGTCTTAGTAATTCAGTATAGTCAACATCCAGCAGTATTGCCAGTTTGTTTATATTCTCCAAATTGGGTTGGATTTTATTGTTAATCCATTTGGAAACCGTAGCACGGCTCACTCCCAATTGTTCTGATATATACTTGCTTTGAATGTTCTTCTCTGCAAGGACAACTTTTAGTCGATTCATTTGGTTATTTTCCATAGGAACAGTATTAAATTATTCACAAAGATACGCATTTATCTGAAATTATTTTCACTCATTGAAACTTTTTATAACTATTGATGCAAAAAACTCTCTCCCTTGACTTTGAATTTAAACATCGTCATGCAGGATGGCTTTGTAGTCGATGTTGTATTTCTTACAATTCTCAATAATATCTTTCAATGCTTTTCTGACACCTTCTATTTCATCTTCATCATTGGTAGCGGGATTTTTAATACATAAAATATAATATTTTGCCGCCTCTATTACTCCAAGAAACAGGGAATGGGAAGTTGGCTACGATTATAATACCAATGAAGAAGGACAAAAACTTGAAATTTGAAAAGAAAACGACAGGGGATGTGACAAAAAATTTGGAACTTAATTAAATTTTTCATATTTTTGCCCTATAAACCATTAGAACCCATTCACTTAATCCATACAATGTTAATCCATATGATGATGAAAGACTATATATTACGATTTATATCTTTGATGATTCTGATGATGGCCATGAATGTCTTTCACGCACAGGGACAGGAGTTGCCAGTTTCGGATACGCAAAACAGCGGCTGCACGTCAATGGCACCGGGTTACAATGGTGAGGAAGAACGGATTCCGATAATCATTCTGGAAAAAGAGGGCAGCATCTTGTCTGTACAAGTGCTAAACTATGTAAGCAACTGCGCCACATCTGACTTTGCGGTGAATTCCGACTTGAGTGAAGGTAGTGAAGGTTCGCCCTCTACGTTGTCTATCCATGTGGCTCCCGTCACAGGAGAATATCTTGCCGACTGCATATGCACCTTCAATGTATCGTTCACGGTTCATGACCTGGAGCAAAACAGCTTCTATTTGGATTGTTGGTGGTATGAAGGGTTAGTGGAACTTGAGGATGGAGAAACATTGGTGTTGGCGGATACCAAGGAAGATGTCACCATCGACGGCATGAACTACACCCTGCGGAATGCTTTTCTCCATGCCATGGTGACAAAGAGCGAGTGGACAGGAGAGGTGTGCATCCCCTCGGAAGTGACCCATGAAGGGAAGACTTACACAGTGACGAGTATCACCGGAGACACGTTCAGGGACAATACGACTATGACCAAGGTGACTCTTCCACGAACAGTCAAGAACATGGATTTCAACGAGGAGAATGGCTTTAACATGGACCCGTTCATCGGATGCACGGCATTGGAGTCGATAGAGGTGGAAGAGGATAATCCCGTTTTGTGCGCCGTTGAAGGTGTCTTGTTCAACAAGGAGAAGACTCGGCTCTACACTTATCCTGCCGCTGCCAGCCGCACTTCCTATAACGTGCCTGAGAGCGTGACATGGATAGAGTCAATGGCTTTTTCCAATAACCAGCATCTTGTAACGGTTTCGATGTCCGACGAGGTGACAGCATTGGGTTACTCTGCCTTTAGTGGATGCACGAACCTGGAAGAAGTGAGGCTGTCGCCGAATCTTGATACAATGGCGGGATTTCTGTTCGCAAACTGTGAGCACCTGAAGTCGGTGACGATACCCGAGGGTGTCACCAATCTTGGCATACGTCTCTTCTCCGGATGCACCAGCCTGACTTCCGTAGTGATGCCCGAAAGCGTCACGTCGACAGAATATGCTGTTTTTGAGAACTGCACGTCACTGAAGAGTGTGACCCTGTCGCCGCACCTGGACCAAATCAATCATCAACTGTTTCAGAATTGCTATAACCTGACAGAAATCCATATTCCTGAAAGCGTGACCGCTGTGATGACAGAAGCCTTCAAGAATTGTACGGCCTTAAGGACTATTGACCTGCCTGAAAGTGTGACCCGTTTAGGCAGCTACCCATTCTCAGGATGCAAGTTGGACTCCTTGATAATCAGGGGGATCATCGGATCCAACTGGATCAACGAATGGTTGTTCGACGGCATGGGTACACAGACAAAGGTCTTCGTGCAGCCATCGGAAGTGGAGAAATTCAAGAAAATCTATAAGGGACCTGTCTTTCCTTTATCAGACGAAATGAATGGCATTTCAGATTTTACCTTGCCTGAAGACAACTCTTCTGCACTTTTCGACCTGCAAGGACGTCGGATTTTCGGAGAACCTTCCCGAGGCATCTACATCGTTAATGGTAAGAAAGTGGTTGTCAAATGAATCACGTCTTGGCATCGGATTATCATCATTTATCAACAACCACTTTTTTTCTACCATGGATGTATATTCCCTTCTTTTCGGGCTTGCCATTCAAATGACGCCCGTCGAGTGTCAGCCATCCATCTGAAGAGGAATCTGCGGGGGATATGCTCTCTGGCAAAGAGATGCCCTCGGTATCGTCAGAGAATCCGATGTAAAAAGATGCTGTCTGTGTACCGTCGAGTGTGAGATAAGCCCTGTAGGGCGGCAGTGTGACCGGGGTGTAGTATTTGCTACTTACCGTTAGCCATATGTTATTGGCCTGGAGTACGTAGTATTTATTTGCCTCTATCTCGGAGAAGCTGATTCGATGAAAGGTGCCATGGATGGTGACGCCATTGGCAGTGTCGAATTGAGCCTCGGCTTCTTCCGTTGATGGCACTTGTCGCTCGCTTTCGCAATCGAGTTGCACGTCGTTCTCGGACGACACGATGAGATAGGGCTTGAAAGCCTCCATGTCGCCTGTAATCCGTTTGAAAGACACTTCGAGGTCATCCTTCTTCCCCAAAGAGTAGGCTTTGGCACCCTGGGGTACGGGCAGCGAGTAGGGCAGACAAATCGTGTAGGCACTTTCGTCCATGGGCAGCTTTCTTGTGGTACGTATCTTTTCAGCCGTGAATCCCCAAGGCACGTTGTAGTCCGTCTCCGAATCGAAGTAGAATTCCTGGCAGGACCGTTCCTGTGTGTTGGGGTCTGTTAGCACCACGTTGGTGCCACCAGCGGAGCACCATGAAGGCATGTAGAGCAGAGTGAAGAGCGGTACTCCTATTTCCCCTAGTCCATCATATCCATCATATTCATCCTTCCATTGCTCTCCCACATTTCGTGCATCTATCCACTTGAGGTTGTCTCCGCAAGCAAACGCTCCCCAACCCACCCTTAAGAGGGAGGCGGGCAGTGTGAGCGAGGTGATGCCCCCACATCCCTTAAATGCGTTGCTTCCAATGGACTGGATGCCATCTTCAAAGATCACTCCTTTCAAGGCATCATCGTCTATGAATGCGTTATCCAGAATGCTTGTCACAGGATATGGGCGAAATTCACCGGGGAAAGCCTCCAAAACGAGGCCATCTTTGATAGTGATGACTCCGTCGTAGGGCAATGTCTCGTAATCGATGCCCGAGACGGCAAAATCACCACCTGGCCCGAAGGGTTGAAAGGTATAAACCACGCCATCCATCACCACTCGGTCCGTCTGGGCCATGGCAGGTAGCACCATGCTCATGAATAGCAGGAGAGGCAGAACAATTCTGACCATTGGTTTTGTATTGATTATCATCATGCCAATTATATTATAATATATGTTGTTCACTATTTTTATTCGTCCCAAAGGGATTTACCCTTTTTGTCTTCTGGGTCACTCGACGAGGCATCGCTTTGTTCGCTTTCGTCGAACAGATCCCATCCGTTGCTGCGTCCCTCGGTGGTGGCAAAGCCGAAACCGATGTACGTCGTCAATTCAGATTCACCCAACACGGATTCATGTGAGAGGTATCCCATAACCCATGTTTGGGGTGGAACGTAAAATCGTAAATGAGCTTTCTTACTTGTTGAGCGATGGCTTTCCTTTTTCATTTCATCAATTAACGTGAGTTCAACATAAGGTAATCATACAAAAAAAAATCGCCAAGCCTTGAAATCAAATGCTTGGCGGTTTTTTCTGTTGGGATACTCGGACTCGAACCAAGAATGACAGGACCAGAATCTGTAGTGTTACCATTACACCATATCCCAATGTTTGTCGGATTTATCCTATTTGCAACTGCAAAGGTATGCACTTTTTTTGAAACAAACAAGCTTTTCGCCGATTTTTTTCAGAGAAATCGTCATTTTTCTCATTTTTGTCCTCATTGCATGCTCTCTTTTAATAAAATTAATAGGTTTGTTTCAATAAATTAATATCCTTTTGGTCATCTTAATCAAAAAATTGCATTACCTTTGCAAAATCCGACTGAAAATAATAGATGATTAATAGAATAATTGAATGAACGACATCAAAAAACTGGTAAAAGACATTACAACAGGAATTCAGGAAAAAAAAGGATCTGGTATAGTTATTGCTGATATGACAGGGGTGGATGGAGCCATCTGCCGCTATTTTGTCATCTGTCAAGGTAACTCACCCCTGCAGGTGGAAGCCATCACCGAGTCGGTGACTGACTATGTGAGAGAAAACTCCGGGGAAAAACCCGTCAAGGTGGTGGGACTGACCAACGCTTTGTGGGTGGCCATGGACTATACTGACGTGATGGTGCATATCTTCGTGCCCGACCTGCGGTCATACTATAACCTTGAGGGCTTATGGGAAGATGCCTGCCTGACAAAGATTCCTGATTTGGAATAGAAGGACTCTCAGACAGTGCTGTCATACTGACATTTTCAATTTTGATATTTTACTCCCAGAATGGAACAGAACGACAACAAAAAACCTAATACGCCGAGATTCAACATGAGTTGGATCTATTTTACCATTATCGTGGCTTTGGGCATCCTGCTTTTCACCAGCAATGGTAACGAGGCTGCCGGCAAAGTGGGCGGAGTAGGAAAGAAAGACAATTACTTCAACTTCAAAGAATGGGTGAACAAAGGGGCTGCCAAAGAAGTGATCATCAACAAGGATGAGAACGAACTGAGGATGTATGTCGCACCTGAATTCATCCAGAAGGTGTTTGAGGCAGACGTCAAGCAAACGGGACCGAACCCTTATCTTGAAGTGGAGTTCGGTTCGGTGGAATCGGTGGAGAACTTCCTCAACGATGCCCAGAAAGACGGCAAATTCAATGGACATATCACCTACGAGAACGAGAAGAGCGGTGATATGTTTAATATGATATTCAATATCGGAACCGCCCTGTTCTTTGTCTTCATCATGATCTTCTTCATGCGCCGGATGGGTGGCGGTGGCAGCGGAGGCGTCTTCAGCGTAGGAAAGAGCAAGGCGAAAATGTATGAGAAAGGCAATGACCTGGGTGTCACCTTCAAGGATGTGGCCGGACAGGTCGGTGCCAAGGAGGAGGTGCAGGAGATCGTCGATTTCCTGAAGAATCCCCGTAAATACACCGATCTGGGTGGAAAGATTCCCAAGGGTGCCCTGTTGGTGGGACCTCCGGGAACAGGAAAGACCTTGTTGGCGAAAGCCGTGGCAGGAGAGGCCGGCGTGCCTTTCTTCTCGATGAGCGGCAGTGACTTCGTGGAGATGTTTGTGGGCGTGGGCGCCAGCAGGGTGCGCGACCTCTTCAGACAAGCCAAGGAGAAGGCACCTTGCATCATCTTCATCGATGAGATCGACGCCGTGGGCCGTGCCCGGTCGAAAAACCCGTCGATGGGCGGCAACGACGAGCGTGAGAACACGCTCAATGCCTTGCTCACCGAAATGGATGGCTTCGGCACCAATAGCGGTGTCATCATCATGGCCGCCACCAACAGGGCCGACATGCTGGACTCCGCGCTGTTGCGTGCCGGGCGCTTTGACAGACAGATACATGTCGACTTGCCCGACCTCAATGAGCGCAAGGAGATCTTCCTCGTGCATCTGAAACCCATCAGGGTGGACGACTCCGTCGATATCGACCTCTTGGCAAGACAGACTCCCGGATTCTCCGGCGCTGACATCGCCAATGTATGTAATGAGGCGGCGCTCATCGCTGCGAGAAGGTCGGCCAAAACGGTCTGCCGGCAGGACTTCCTGGATGCCGTGGACAGAATCATCGGCGGTCTGGAGAAAAAGACGAAGGTGATGACGGCAGGCGAGAAGCGCACCATCGCCCTTCATGAGGCCGGTCACGCCACGATATCCTGGTTCTGCGAACATGCCAACCCGCTGGTCAAGGTCTCTATCGTGCCCAGAGGAAAAGCACTGGGTGCCGCATGGTATCTGCCTGAGGAAAGACAGATCACCACCAAGGAAGAGATGCTCGATGAGATGTGCTCACTCATGGGCGGGCGCGCGGCAGAGGAACTCTTCACCGGACATATCTCCACCGGGGCGATGAATGACCTGGAGAGGGCCACGAAGAGTGCCTATGGCATGATCGCCTATGCCGGTATGGGAGACATGCTGCCCAATATCTGTTATTACAACAATCAGGAGTATCAGTTCCAAAGACCTTATAGCGACACCACTGCCAAAATCATCGATGACGAGGTGCTCAAGATGGTCAACGAGCAGTATGAGCGTGCGAAACAGATCCTGATCGAGCACAAGGAAGGTCATAATGCCCTGGCCGAATTGCTCATCAGCCGGGAGGTGATCTTCGCGGAGGATGTGGAACGGATCTTTGGCAAGCGGCCATGGATCAGCCGGTCGCAGGAAATCATGGGAACAGAGATGAAGGACTCCAAGGAGGATGGCGATGCCAATGTCGCCGCATTGGAGAGTCCTGCTGAAGAAAAAGAAGATCAAAACGAGCAAGAACCAGAATCTTAAACCCTTATTGACATGATGTCGGAGAAAATGAAAAATTTCATCACGCGCACCATCACAGGCATACTGTTTGTGGTCGTGCTTGTCGCCAGTTTCCTGACACCCGAGACGATGGTCGGGCTCTTTGCCGTCATCACAGGACTGACGGTGTGGGAATATGGCGGACTGGTCAACGAATGGGATGATATCCAGGTCAACAGGTTCATCAGCACGGTGGCAGGTGTCTACCTCTTCATCGCCATGGCGGGTTTCTGCACGGGAATGACTTCTGCCACGGTCTTTATCCCATATCTCATCACCATCCTTTATCTCATCATCGCCGAATTGTTCACCAAGGCTCCCAATCCCATCAACAACTGGGCCTACACGATGCTGAGCCAGATGTATATCGCGTTGCCTTTCTCCACCATCAATGTGCTGGCTTTCCAGACCACAGGCAACGGGGCGTTCAACAACCTGTTGCCGCTGAGCGTCTTTGTCTTCCTGTGGGTCAATGATACGGGTGCCTATTGCACGGGATCTCTGTTGGGCAAGCACAAGCTGTTTCCAAGGGTATCGCCGGGGAAGAGTTGGGAAGGTTCCATAGGCGGGGCTGTGCTGGTGCTCATCGTCGCCGCACTCATCGGATGGCTTACCCAAGAGCATGAAGGAGCCATGTCGGTGCTCGTGTGGATGGGACTCGGACTGGTCATCGTGGTCTTCGGGACGTTGGGTGACTTGGTGGAGTCGCTTTTCAAGCGTACGTTGGGCATCAAAGACAGCGGGCGTATCCTCCCCGGACATGGTGGGATGCTCGACCGGTTTGACTCTTCGCTGATGGCCATTCCGGCAGCGGTCATCTATATCTATTCCTTATCATTGTTCTGATCCGATTCATGAGGTGGATATTCTTCATTATGTTCCTTGTCCTCGTTTTGGGAACGGTGGGCTATGTGCTTTGGCATGTATGGTGCCTGCTCCCCATATCAAAAATAGGCAGATGGCTCGTCACGGTGCTCATGGCCGCTTGTGTGCTGAGTATGTTTATCCTCTTCGGTGGCGTGCTGGAGCGTATCCCGCTCAATACGGCCTCTCTGCTCTATGATGTGTCGACATCGTCGCTCATCATCTTTCTTTATCTGTTCATCACTTTCCTGGTGCTCGACGTGCTGCGCCTCGTGCGCCTTCTGCCCTCCAGGCTGCTGCACGACAACTGGTGGATGACCATCGGCATCACGGTGGTCATGCTGGTGATTTTCATCTGTGGAAACATCCATTATAATAATAAGGTGCGTGTGCCGCTGTCGCTGACCACCGACAAACCGCTGAAAAAGGAATATAAAGTGGTGATGGTCAGCGACCTGCATCTGGGTTATCACAACAGGCGGGAAGAGTTGGCCAGATGGGTGGACCTGCTCAATGCGGAAAACCCCGATTTCATCCTCATTGGAGGTGACATTATCGACAACAGCACGCGACCCCTGCTCGAAGATCACATGGCCGAGGAGTTTCATCGGCTGAAGGCACCGGTCTATGCCTGTTTAGGCAATCATGAGTATTTCTCCAATGAGTTGAAGGCCAAGAAGTTTTATCAGGACACCGGTATCCGGTTGCTGGTGGATGATGTGGCTACCGTCGACAGCGTGATCACCATCATCGGGCGTGATGACCGTTTCAACCGCAACAGGAAATCGTTGGAAGAACTGGTCAGAAAGGTGGACCTGTCGACCTATACCATCGTGATCGACCACCAGCCTTATGAGCTGGAGAAGACCGAGCAATGCAAGGTCGATTTTCAGTTCAGCGGACATACCCATCGCGGACAGGTATGGCCTATCTCATGGATTACCGACGCCGTCTATGAGTGTTCTTTCGGACCATGGCAAAGGGGCAATACCAAGTTTTATGTCAGTAGCGGACTTGGTATCTGGGGCGGTAAATTCCGTATCGGCACACAGTCGGAATATATCGTGGCCACGATAGGTCACTGACCCTTTGACGCCAGATAGCGGGCGAAGATGCGCGCGGCACATTCCACTTTGGCGGCACAGGGGCGCTGCTGGTAGTATTCTTTTGTGCGGGGAGAAGCCTCGTAGTGGCCGATGGCCGCTGGCTGGCTGATGCCGAGGATCTCGGCGCAGATCAGTGACCCGTTGGCTGCTTTGGATTCCGCCAGCAAATCCTGCACCACTTTGTAGCAGGCCGATTTGCCATCCCTGTCGCTGCCTTCTGTCTGTCCGCGGTCGAGGCCCGCAAGGATGACCAGTCCCGACACGGCGCCGCACATCATGCGCAGACGACCCACACCGCCGCCAAAACCGGCACTCACCCGCAGCGCCAATGACTTATCCATGCCATAGAGGTCTGCAAAAGCGGCGACAACACTTTGGCAGCATCCATATCCTTCCATGAAATAATCTACTGCACGTGACACACGTGCTTCTAATTCTTCTTGCATATCCTTTGTTGATAATGCTGCAAAATTAATCATAATCCATGATAATCGACCTGTCACGATACTTTTTTTGGAAACACTTTGTTGCTTATTTGAAAAATAATACTATCTTTGCACACGAAAAAACCAATTGATTCACAAATTATGGACGACTACCCGGCGGAAAGTTTTATTTCGTAGGCGTGAGACGGCAAGACTGTTGATCCTCACGCAATGACCGTTTGTTTCACTACGCTAAATACGTGGAGGATTAACAATGATTACATATTGGAACTTCAATCAAGGACTGACGCCACTCAAAGAGTGGCAGCCAAATTGCTGGATACAGGTGACGTGTCCCACTGACGAAAACCGCATGTATCTGGAAAATGAATACAAGATTCCCGACTATTTTCTCACCGACATCAGCGATACGGATGAGCGCGCGCGTTATGAATACGACGACGGATGGATGCTGATCATCTTGCGTATTCCATACGTCAAGGAGGTGCGGTCGAGAACACCTTACACCACTGTCCCTCTGGGTATTATTCATAAGCGCGACGTCACCATCACCGTGTGTTATTATGAGACCAACATGATGATTGATTTCGTCAGTTATCAACAGAAGAGGGGAGTGGGGTTCACCGATTATGTGGACATGATTTTCAGAATCTTCCTTTCCTCAGCGGTGTGGTATCTTAAACGGCTCAAGCAGATCAACAACCTCATTGAGAAGGCGAAGCGCAACCTTGACAAGGAGGTCAACAACGAGTCGCTGATAGGCCTGAGCAGGTTGCAGGACTCGCTGACCTATTTCGCCACTTCCATCAGAGGAAACGAGAACCTGTTGGCCAAACTGAAATTCAAGTTGCAGATCGATGAGTTGGATGCCGACATGATCGAAGACGTCAATATCGAGATGAGTCAGGCCAGAGAAACCACCAATATTTATTCCGACATCTTGGAATCCACGATGGATACTTATTCGAGCATCATCAACAACAACATGAACAATGTGATGCGTACGCTCACCTCTGTATCGATTTTGATGATGTTCCCCACACTCATTGCCAGTTTCTTCGGTATGAACTTGGTCAACGGTATGGAAACGAGTTCTTTCGGGTTTTTAGTCGCTCTTGTCATTTCTGTTGCCGTTTCAGGAATGATATGGTGGATTTTCCGTCATAAACGACTTATCTGAAAAAATATTTAAAAAAAACAAAAATTCTTTAGGCCGATTCGTTTTTTTTCTTTAAGTTTGCATTTTGATAAGTGTGAACAATCGAATCATTAACCTAATTGTGACATGATGGACTCTCAAGAAAAGAAACTGAATCAAGTTAATCCAGAGGAAAATTTAGTGGAAGCACCTCTTGCAAATGCTGAAACAACACCAGCAGAAGATGCTGCAGTAGTCGAAGAAACCCCTGCAGCTGAGGAAGCTCCTGCAGTTGAGGAAGCCCCCGCTGCTGAGGAAGCCCCTGCTGCTGAGGAAGCTCCCGCCGCTGAGGAAGCCCCTGCTGCTGAGGAAGCCCCTGCTGCTGAGGAAGCTCCTGCTGCTGAGGAAGCCCCTGCTGCTGAGGAAGCTCCTGCAGAAGAAACTCCCAAGAAAGTGTATAAGAACAAAGGTGAGGTGCTCGAAAGAGTCATCGAATTGGCTCATGGTGAAGCCACCCCAGGCAAGGAAGAAGTGGAATTGCTGAAAACCTTGTTCTATAAAATGCTGGGAGCAGAGCGAGAGGCTGCCCAAAAGGAATATATAGAGAACGGTGGAGATCCGGAAGCTTATCATGTCACGCCAGATGAAGATGAGGAGAAATTCAAGGCAGAGATGACGCTGATCAAGGAGCGCCGCGCCAAATTGTTCCAGGCACAGGAGGCCGAGAAGAACGATAACCTCAACAAGAAACTGGCTATCATCGAGAAGGTCAAAAATATGGTCACTTCACCAGAAAGTGCCAACAAGTCATACCAGGAGTTCAAGCGCCTGCAGCAGGAATGGAAGGAGATTAAGGCCGTTCCGGCTGAAAGAGCCAGCGAACTTTGGAAGACATACCAGCATTATGTGGAGCAATTCTATGACCAGCTGCGTCTCAACAGCGAGGCCAGGGAGTATGACTTCCGCAAGAACCTTGAGATCAAGACACGGCTTTGCGAGGCAGCAGAAAAACTGGCTGAGGAGTCGGATGTGATCAGCGCTTTCCATCAGCTGCAGGAGTTGCACCAGCAATATCGTGAGGCCGGACCCGTCGCTAAAGAACTCAGAGAACAGGTGTGGGCTCGTTTCAAGGCTGCCTCAACCATCATCAACAAGCGCCATCAGCAGCATTTCGAGGAGCTGAGGTCGAAGGAAGAGGAAAATCTGGCCAGAAAAACCGCTCTCTGTGAAAAAGTGGAGGAAATCGCCAAGAGAGAAAACAAAGGTGCTTCTGACTGGGATCGCAATACCCGTGAGATCATCGCCATTCAGGCTGAGTGGAAGACCATCGGGTTTGCTCCTCAGAAAATGAATGTGAAGATCTTCGAGCGTTTCCGTGCAGCATGTGACGACTTCTTCGGCCGCAAGACACAGTTCTTCCGCGACATGAAGAGCCGTTTCGCAGAGAATGCCGAGAAGAAGCGTGCCCTTGTGGAGAAAGCCAAAGCACTGCAAGACAGCACCGAGTGGAAAGAGACAGCTGAGAAACTGACAGAATTGCAGCGTGAGTGGAAGACCATCGGCATGGTGCCCAAGAAGTTAGGCGACCAACTGTGGAATGAGTTCCTCGGGGCTTGCAACAAGTTCTTCGATGCCAGAAATGCCGCTACTGCCGGCACAAGAAGTGTGGAGCGCGAGAATTTGGCCAAGAAACGTGAGATCATCGCCAAACTCAAGGCTGTAAAAGATGAGAATGCGGATAATCTTCAGGAGACCGTGCAGGCATTGGTGGATGAGTACAATTCCATCGGGCATGTTCCCTTCCGTGATAAAGACAAGATCTTCAAGGAGTATCGTGAGGTGATCGACCAGCTCACCAAGGAACTCAATATTATCGTGAACCGCCGCCGTTTCGAGCAATTCAAGTCCAACTTGAAGAATGTGGCTGAAAAGGGTGCGGGAGCGCTTGACAATGAGCGGACAAGATTGATGCGCCGGTATGAAGCGCTGAAGCAGGAGATCCAGACTTATGAGAACAACATCGGATTCCTCAGCGTGTCGAGCAAGAAGGGCAGCAACCTCATTGATGAGATGAACCGTAAGGTGCAGAAGCTGAAGGATGAGCTCAACCTCGTGAAGGAGCAGATCAAAGCTATCGATGCTGAAAGTTCTGCTGAGGAAGAGTAGTCATTTTTGCGGCCTGCAAGGCCAATAAGCACATAGCCCAGGGCGATTGCCCTGGGCTTTTTATTTGGTGTAGCAAAGATTGTCACCCCTTTTTTCATCCTTTTTGTGAGTGCCTTGGCACTTTTTCAACTTTTAATATCTTCTTTTCATCCTTTTTTATTTGATCATTTATCCACCTATCTGCATCAGGCATGTGGATGAGATCAAGCGAATATTAAGAAAATAAAAAAGGAAGAAAAAATTGTATATATGACATTCTTGGCGTTGATGAAAGAATGAAAAAAACGCAAGCGTTTCTCAAAAAGGGAGAAAAAGCCTTTGGGATTCATGTGACCAAACCT
>JAEEGL011691565.1_pt1 | contig 30105 bp, 21 predicted proteins | sample 9134231 | NCBI WGS metagenome assembly JAEEGL01 (sample SAMN16246548, study PRJNA631951) | gut metagenome | biome: gut microbiome; feature: rumen; material: fiber-attached | host: Bos | place: Iran: Karaj | collected 2018-10 | reverse complement strand
CCAATTTGTTGCATCAAACCCAAAGGTCGAGGATGCCTTTGGAGTCACATTTATGCGGATGTCATTTAGGAATTATTAACGACATCCAACAGCCATCTGAAGGGGGATTTTGGCTATTTACAAAAAGACTGAGTAGTTACTGGAATCCGTCGTAAAATGAAAAAAATCCCTTAGATGTTTGGATGATAAAGGATTTTTCCATATATTTGCATAAAATATTCAAACTAGATTTCTGAAAACACAATTGTTGACCTAAATGTTGAAACGATGAAAATACTTGCTATCAATCCGGGTATGATCTCCACAAAAGTGGGCGTATTCATTGATGAGGAAATCACGATGCATGCCTGCATCAACCATCCCTATGATGAATTGTGTCGGTATCCCTTCATCATGGATGAGTTTGACTACAGAAAGGAAAAATTGATAGAGGAACTCCAGCGACAGGGCTACGGGATGGATTTTGACGTGGTCGTGGGACGAGGAGGATTGGTAAAGCCCATCGAGAGCGGGGTATATGAACTCAATGAGAAAGTGATAGAGGATACCATGCATCCCCGTCTGCAACACGCCTGCAACTTAGGGTCATTGATCGCCCTGAGCATTGCCAAGGAGATTCCTGGATGCCGGGCTTTCACCGTTGACCCGGGGGTCGTGGATGAACTGGAGGATGTCGCCCGGATCACGGGCCTTCCGGAAATGCCGCACCAGACCATCTGGCATGCGCTCAACCAGCGGGAGATTGCCAAGCGCTATTGCAAGGAACATGGGGTGAAATACGAGGAGCAGGACCTCATCGTCTGCCACTTGGGAAGCGGCATCTCCTTTGCCATGCACCATCACGGAAGGGCCATCGCCTGCAGCGACGCGCTCAGCGGCGACGGACCGTTCAGCCCGTCAAGGGCTGGGACACTGCCTTCCGTGCAACTCATCCAACTATGCTACAGCGGACAGTACACGGAAAAGGAAATGCTCAGGAAAGTCAACGGACACAGCGGACTGACCGCACATCTGGGAACCAACGATGTGAGAATCGTGGAACAGCGCATCAAGGAGGGGGACGAACATGCCAAACTCATCCTTGACGCCATGATCTATCAGGTGGCAAGATACCTGGGCTCGCTTGCCCCGACGACTAACGGACACGTGGATGCCGTCATCCTCACAGGGGCGATGTCGCAGAGCAAATATGTGAGTGAGGGCCTCATCCGCAGACTGGAATACCTCGCTCCGGTGTTTGTCTATCCCGGAGAGGACGAACTGACCGCCCTGGCTCACAATGTGTACAGGGCACTGACAGGACAGCAGGAAATCAAGGTCTACAAGTAGTTAACGGGTGGCGCGGAAACTTTCCAGCGTGTCATACCTTTTCTTCATCATCCTACGGTAAATATCGCGGATCCAGAAACGATTGGTGGCTATAACTGCTATACCAATCAGCATCAGCACGATGGTTCCTGCTGTCTCTCCCATGATTGTGGGGATGAAGATAATAAGAATAAGGGGAAGGCTGAAAGCGGCCAACTCCACTACTATCTGAAGGAAACTGTTCTCCACTGAACCCTTGCCGATGAATTTGGTGTTGAGGGGAAGCGTCTGCTTGTTGAAGACGGCCATGTACACGAAAGCGGCATGAACCGGTCCTGCTGTCAGCAACATGACGGCTATGAGCATCAGCAGCGTGCATTTTCCCATAAACACGGTGGGCAGCATGAGCAACATGGGCAGCAGCAGGAAACTGGAATAGAGGAAATACTTGGCTTTCAGCAGCGAGATGATATTCTCCTTGTGCACCATCAGGCAGTCGATGTAATTGCCCTCGTAACACATGATTCTCACCAGCACCATAGCACCATAGATGGCAAAATTGTAAACTGCCAGGAATTTGGTCATTCCGCCATCATAGATATTGGTGAAAGAGATGGCCATGCTGAACATGAGAATCAGGATGTTGGCGGAGATGAATCCCTTGCGGATATTCTTGTTGCGCATGATGCTCTTGATTTCGAGTTTCATGTACTCTCCGATCGCACCAAAGCGGTCCAACTGCCTAAACTCACTCACGTGCTTGATTTCAGTGGTCTCCACATGGGCCAATTCGTTGTAAACACTATGATACTGCACTTTCCTGTTGATGGCAATCAACACCACCAGCAGCAGTAGGATGCCGCCGAATGTGAGCAACGACCAATGTGTGGCTCCCTCACCGACCGAACCGTATAAGTCGAAGAATGTCTTGAAGCCGGCATTGCTGCCAAGATACAGCGGGGAATAGATGATGGCATAGACCACGGCGGGCAGAAGCCACCACCAATACTTGCGGTTGATCATGGTGCGTGCCAGCATGTACCACTGGCTGTTGACGATGATCAGGAGATAAACAGCCAGCAGGAAACCGATGGTTGCCCAAAATCCCTCCACGAAAATGATCGACATGATGCTGTAGGGGATAAAAAGGGCCATCCAGATCAGATTGCCGTAACTGGTGATGGAATTGAACATGAACGCATCGATGCAGGCATATTTCCCCAGCGGAAGAAGGATGTAGGGCTTGATCCGCTGGGAGGGTGTCTGCTGCATCATGAAACGCATGAAAAAGTCTAAGGTAAGGATGAAGGGAAGAATGCCGAACATCAGTTCGGCGGCTGTCTCCCGCTTGCTGCTGTTGGCTATCAGAGCCAGCATGATGGATAGAAAAATCAGATAAAATACGCCTAATATGGACAATACGATGCCAAGGACTTTGGCGATGCGTCTCTGATTGGCGGCAACGACTCGCTCATCCGACAAACTGGAGTGCTTGCGAAGGGTCTTGATGATTTCCCATCGGGTCATGCGGTTGGCTCTTTCCATGTTCTTCTTATCTTAAATCGATGATTTCTGCGTCGGGGTATTGCTTGGGGTTGAAGGTGAATGTGGCATCACTGAGATTCTCTGCCTTGAAGTTGCTGATACTCACCGTGGTCCACTTCCCACCTTGAAGCATCCTCACCTGCGAGGGCAGATAGGTCTTGCTGTTGATCGTGATGTACATCTCCTTGATCGGACGCTTGCTGTCGGTGGCTTTCAGATACACTTCATACGCTCCCTTCAAAGTCTTTGAGGAAAGGGCATAGCCCGACTTGTAAAGCGTGATGAACTTATACGGGTTCATCTGGGCCTGCTGGTTCTCGGTGGGTGAACTCACATTCACTTCCTCTGTGTTGTTCATATAGGTCCACTGAGTGGTCCCGTTAAACCACATGGAGGCTTCAGGGGTTGTAGCCTTGAATTTGTTGCCCTTGATGAAAATGCGTCCCGACAAGGTGCCGGTTTTGGAACCGGAGATTTTGAAATTGGCACTTGCACCGTTTTTATTGCTGACAATGGCTGCGGTCTTGTCCAATATGCTTTTGGCCTTTGTGGCTGTCTGTGCTTCTGCGGTCATCGCCATCAGTGCGGCTATGGCCAGAGTAATGATGTTCTTTGTCATGATTGATTGTAAGTTGATGATGTTATCCTAAAATAAAACTGTGTTCAAAATGTCATGCTGCTCCGCTCGCCCTCAGATTGGTGATGAGAGAATTCAGGCTGTTTTCATCGGTCACAAGCACTTCGCGGGGTTTGCTGCCCTGTGCTTGTCCCACGACACCGGCCTTTTCCAATTGGTCCATGAGACGGCCGGCTCGGTTGTAACCGATGGAGAAACGGCGCTGTATCATGCTGGTGGAACCTTGTTGGGTGAGGATGATGGCACGGGCTGCCTCTTCAAAGAGCGGGTCCAACTTGGAGGATTCCACACCTACGCCTCCTTCCATGGATGATGGCTCATCACTGACAGGCTCTGGCAACTCCATCGGAGCAATAGGACCGGGTTGGTTGACAATGAAATTGTTGATGCTTTCTACCTCAGGGGTATCGATGAATGCACATTGCACACGCACAGGTTCGCTGCCGCTGAGGAACAGCATGTCGCCACGGCCTACAAGTTGGTTGGCTCCGGGACGGTCGAGAATCGTGCGGGAGTCGATCATCGCACTCACCTTGAAGGCCATGCGACCTGGGAAATTGGCCTTGATGTTGCCGGTGATGATGCTCGTCGTCGGGCGCTGCGTGGCAATCACCATGTGGATGCCGACAGCACGGGCCAACTGGGCAATACGGGCAATAGGCAACTCTATCTCCTTGCCGGCGGTCATGATGAGGTCGCCGAACTCATCGATGACAACGACGATGTAGGGCATGTACTCATGACCTTCTGCAAGGTTCAGTTCCCGGTTGACATACTTCTGGTTGTATTCCTTGATGTTGCGTGCCTTCACCATCTTGAGCATGTCGTAACGGTGGTCCATCAGCGCACAGAGGCTCTTCAGAGTCCTCACCACTTTGGTCACATCGGTGATGATGGGCTCCTCGTCATCGTCGACGGTGGCCATGAAGTGATTGGCAATGGGGGCATAGACGCTGAACTCCACCTTCTTGGGGTCGATGAGCACCAACTTCATTTCTTTCGGGTGCTTCTTGTAGAGCAGGGAGGTGATGATGGCATTCAGACCGACTGACTTTCCCTGACCGGTAGCACCGGCTACCAACAGGTGAGGAATCTTGGCCAAATCCACCATGAACACCTCGTTGGTGATGGTCTTGCCCAAAACGATGGGAAGTTCCATGGTGGTCTCCTTGAACTTTTTCGAATCCAGGATGCTGCGCATCGACACGATGTTGGGCTTCTTGTTGGGCACCTCGATACCGATGGTTCCCTTTCCGGGAATGGGGGCTATGATGCGGATGCCAAGCGCGGCAAGGCTCAGGGCTATGTCATCACCCAGGTTGCGGATCCTGGATATGCGCACTCCCTCTGCCGGGGTGATCTCATAAAGCGTGATGGTGGGACCTACTGTCGCCTTGACATCACGGATCTGCACACCGAAACTGTTGAGCACTTTCTCAATCTGCTTCTTGTTGGCATTGAGTTCATCCATGTCAATGACGGGCTTGCCGTCGTTGTCATAGCGTTTCAGCAAATCCAAATTGGGATATTGGTACCTGGTGAAGGGCTCCTTCGGATTGATGGGGGTGAGGGGAACCTCGTCGTTGACAGTCTTGCTGTGGGCTCTTTCCTCGTTGGCGCCAACCTCCACTTCCAGTTCCACATCCTTCTTCTTGGTTGGGCGCTTGCGGATCACACCGAATTCATGCTGCTCCTCTTTTTCTTCTTCTGCCTCACTGTTGTCCAATTCCACGGTTGTTGAGAGACCATTGTCTTCTTCTTCTTCTTCTTCTGACGAACCAGATAAAACACTGGCCAGACTCTGGCTCTTGCCTGTGGCACCCGAAGTGTCCTCACCAAGGTTGTTGGTGATGATCAGAGGTACTTTCTTGATGAATTTCAGCGGGTTGAGGATATGCTGGACGGTGTATATCGTCTCTGCACTCATGTAGGTGAGAAATGCCAGCGCCACCACAGCAAGGATGGCTATCAAACCCGGGGTCCCGAGCATGTTCTCCAAAAACTGCGCGCTGTAGAGCCCATGGTCGCCTCCGGGGTTGTAGATCGTATCAGGGAACAACGGCGGAAGGAATTTCGCAAAAGCCACTGAACACCACAGCATGGCCAAGGCAAAAATGAAAAAACTCTTGACCAAATTGATGTTCTTGTAGGCTTTGGTGAACTTCAGGCTCATCAGTATGATGAAGGCGGGAATTAGGTATGCCGCTATGCCAAAACACTTGGCTATCAGAAAATGGGAGATGATGGCTCCTATCGAACCGCAGATGTTCTGAAAACTGTGTGTGCTGTTCTCCACTTCTCCCTCCTGCAAGGAGGTGACAATGCTCTGGTCGGCCTCGCCGGTTGTAAAATATGATGAAAAAGCAAGCAGCAGGTAGATGCCCACGGCAAATAGGATGAACCCTAATGTGAATACAAAACGCTCACTGAGGTGAAATTGAAATTTCATCCCCAATGATTCCATCAGGCTGGTGCCGCTTTTCTTTGATGATTTCTTTTGTGACATTTCCAATCTTTTTAATCGCCTGTTTTCTGTAAAGAATGCGAAAAACCGCCTTTTCTCTCACTTGGCGGTCATTTTGTTCATGCATCGCTGCAATTATAATGCAAAAGTAAATGAAAAAATCAAGAAAAAACTATTTTTTCGCAACTTTTTTCTATTTTTGCATATTCTAACAAAAAATGACGAATTTAGGGAGCAGAAAAAGGATAATGACATTCAAAAATGACACTGTTTCCCTTCGCCCGAAAGGCAATGACTAAAATACTATACAACAAATTCGACAAAAAACAGATCTCCCAATTGCCTAAAGTGGAGTTCGATGGAAAAATCGTGGTCATCACAAGCCCGAAAGAGACTAAGAGGGCTGTGGACATACTGCTGGGGCTCCCGTTGTTGGGAGTGGACACAGAAACCAGACCGTCATTCAAACGGGGACATCAGAACATTGTCTCCCTGCTGCAGGTCTCTTCGCTTGACCTTTGTTTCTTGTTTAGGCTCAACCTTACTGGGATGACACCTGATATCATCCGGTTGCTTGAGGATACAACCGTACCAAAAGTGGGACTCTCGCTGCATGACGATATCTTGTCTCTGCACCGCAGGGCACAGTTTACTCCCGGCAAATTCATCGACCTGCAGCACCACATGAGGGAATTGGGCATCGAGGACATGAGCCTGCAAAAACTCTATGCCAACGTATTTCAGCAGAAAATCAACAAATCTCAGCAACTGTCCAACTGGGATGCGGATGTCCTCACAGAAAGGCAGAAGATCTATGCCGCCACTGATGCATGGGCATGCATCAGACTTTACAATGAGTATTGCAGGTTGCTCGAGACTGGCGACTATGAGTTGCGCATGGTAGAGGAGCCTGCGCCCAAAGCCGCCGGTGAGAAAATGGAGAAGAACGACAATGAGTAGGTGTAATCAGATTGAAGAAACAGCCCCATGTATAAAAGTTTGTATTTGAAAAAAGGAAAAGAGGAGAGTTTGCTCAGATTCCATCCCTGGATTTTCTCTGGAGCGATAGACAGGTGCGAGGAGGAAATAAAGGATGGGGAGAAAGTGAATGTCTATACATCTTCTGGAAAATGGATCGCCATGGGACATTTTCAGAAAGGTACCATTGCTGTCAGGGTGTTGTCTTTCGAGACCAACCAGGTGGGAGAGACGTTCTGGCAGGACAAGATTCGGTCGGCGTATGAGATGCGCAAAGCAGTAGGCATTGCTGATAACCCTGACAACAACACTTTCCGCTTGGTGCATGGAGAGGGTGACGGCATGCCAGGACTGGTCATCGACTGCTATGGAAAGACTGCTGTCATGCAGGCGCATAGCCTGGGCATGCACAATGACCGTGACGAAGTGGCAAAGGCTCTTGTTGACGTGATGGGGGGACAGATCGAAAATGTCTTCTACAAAAGCGAGACCACATTGCCGTTCCTCAAGGAGAAAGGACAGGAAAACGGATTCCTTTACGGAGGGGATGACAAGGATGTGGCGATGGAAAATGGCCTGAGGTTTCATGTCGATTGGTTGCATGGACAAAAAACGGGTTTCTTCGTTGACCAAAGGGAAAACCGCATGCTCTTGGAGAAATATGCCAAAGACAGGCGGGTACTCAATATGTGTTGCTATACAGGAGGATTCTCTTTCTATGCCCTCAGAGGGGGAGCGGCGCTTGTACATTCCGTGGACAGCAGCGAAAAGGCCATCCAACTGACCAATGACAATGTGGCGCTCAATTTTCCCAATGAGACAAGGCATGCGGCTTTCTGTGACGATGCCTTCAGATATCTCGAACGCACACGCAATGAATACGACCTGATCGTGCTTGACCCACCGGCTTTTGCAAAGCACAGGGGAGCACTGCACAATGCGCTCAAAGGATATATCAGACTCAATGGCAAGGCACTGGAAATCATCAAAAGCGGTGGACTGCTCTTCACTTTCAGTTGCAGTCAGGTGGTGACAAAGGAGAATTTCCGCAATGCGGTGTTCTCGGCTGCGGCTCAGGCAAAACGGAAAGTGCGCATCCTCCACCAACTCCACCAACCGGCAGACCATCCCATCAACATCTATCATCCGGAGGGTGAGTACCTGAAAGGACTGGTGCTGTATGTGGAATAAGGAGGAAAGAATGCTGCCATGCCACATCTTCATGCTTTCTTAGACAAGGTTATCGCATACTCTGACGCTCACCATTTGCTCAGGCGTCAGGGGAAATATCTGGTGGCATTGTCGGGTGGGGCTGACAGTGTGGCATTGTTGGTGGCGTTGCGAGAACTGGGGTTCCAATTGGAAGGTGTCCATTGCAATTTTCATCTGAGGGGAGAGGAGTCCGACAGGGATGAACATTTCTGTCAGACACTTTGCGAAGAGACTGGCGTCGCGTTGCACATAGCACACTTCGCAACAAAGGAATATGCGGAAGACCACAAGATAAGCATCGAGATGGCGGCGCGTTTTCTCAGATATGATTACTTTGAGAAACTTCGCCAGGATCTGGGGGCTGACGACATTGTGGTGGCGCACCATCGGGATGACTCGGTGGAGACGGTGCTCCTCAATCTGATACGAGGAACTGGCATCCACGGGATGACGGGCATCGCTCCCCGACGTGGCCATATCATCAGACCTTTGCTGGGGGTGGGGAGAAAGGAAATTGAGGCTTTTCTTGCCTCAAGAAACCAACCATATATCACCGACAGTTCCAATCTGACTGATGATGTGGTCAGAAACAAAATACGGCACAACATCGTTCCTGCCATGCTTGAGGTGAACCCTTCAGTCTCGGAGGCGATACTCCAGACGGCGGGCAGACTGAGAGAGGTGGTCGACATTTTTGACCAGACCATGGCTGAGAAAGTGAAAAACGCTTCTTTGCCTTCTGAGGTGTCGGACAGGATGTGCTTTTCCGTCGACAAAATCGAGGACGAGCATACATTATATTATATATTATATCCTTTGGGTTTCTCGCCACAGCAGATTCAGGATATTTTCTCACAGATGGCGCGTCTCAGGCAGGGGGCTGTCTTCACGTCTGCTACTCATGAACTGTTGATTGACAGGGGTACGGTGATGGTGCAGCCTGTGAATGACTGCTGCATCAACAAAAAATTCCCGATAGAGGGGAAATATATCATTGATGAAAAATGGGCTATGCGCATCAGTGTCGTTGACAATGACAGCCATTTCTCTCTCAGCAGGGAGAAATCCTGCGCATGTCTGGATGCGGCGGTGGTCTCGTTTCCTCTTTTTCTAAGAAATGGCAGACAGGGGGACAGGTTCCAACCTCTTGGTATGAGGGGGAGCAGACTTGTCAGCGATTTCCTCACTGACTTGAAAATCAATTTGTTTGACAAACGTCGGCAGTGGATACTGACTGATGCTCAGGGACAGATCCTTTGGGTCGTGGGGCATCGCATGGATCATCGGTGCAGGGTCACTGACTCCACCCAAAAAGTGGTCGTGGTGGAACTGATACCCTCGGACACAAAGTAACCATTGAGCGAATGTCATCTTAAAATGTTTTTCTTCTTTTTTCCCAAGCGAAGTGGTTTTTGATCTTCTTTTCCTATCAGTTGGTGTGTGCCCTGTTGCTCAGAGAAAATTAAAAAGGACGAAAAAGGAAAAAATCAGCAATGATGAAAAAATAAAAAAACGCAAGCGTTTCTCAAAAAAGAAGAAAAATCATCAAATGAACTGATTTGTAGTAAGGGGACATGCATAAGCAAGTTCCTACAATTTGCGGAACTTGAATTCTCCAATTCTAAAATTCGGGATAAAAAACTCTGTGTCTTTGTACCTGTGTTGAATTATTATTCGTGGAAATTCGTGAAGATTCGTGGTTGAAAACAATTCATGAATAATTCATGCCCCATTCGTGGTAATTATATGTGAAAAAAGAAACGCGAATTGCCATGTAATTATTCATTAATTCCTTTTTATTTTTCACAATAGAAATTTGTTCGATTTGTAAAGATTTGGAAGATTTCTCGCCGAAGGCGACTCAAAAAGATGATTCGCTGAATAGTCACGACACAAAGTAACTACTCAGCACCCTCAGAATAAATGTACTTAGGAGTGCCCTGACGGGCAGAAATTATAAAAAAATGAATAAAAAAATGGTAAAAAAATATTTTCTTAAAATTTTCTTAAACATTTTCTTAAAATTTCTCGCCATAGGCGACTACTTTTCTAATTTGTCGAACATGTTTACTAGAGGGTGCTGAGTAGTTACGACACATAAGTCTCTCCTTAATCTTTGTTAATGTTTTTCCCTTTATTGGGCAAATGCCGGGGGAAAAATGTACTTTTACAAGTTGTTTTGGATGTCTTTATCAATGGAGGCGTCTGCTGCAAACTGGAGGAATCAATGGAAATGAGAAACAAGTTGACTGCGAACATAATAGGAAAGATGGTGCTGCTTGTGGCAGTTGTCTTTTCGTTACCTGTCCGTGGACAGTCTTTCAGTATCTCATACACAACTTTTGCCGACAGTTTGGATGAGGTTCCATTGGAAGCCGTTATTGATTATGACATCATTGACCCTGAACGGCAATTGGTTGCCATCACGGGTTTTTCGGGCTCTTTCTCTGATTTGGCGATCCCTGGCACCGTCGTCTATGACAGTTTGGAATACAAGGTGACTGAAATCGGGGAAGCGGCTTTTGCCTCTCGTGAAGAGGAGCAAACTGAACATACTTATCTCGGCAGCCTCTTTTTGCCTGAGGGGATGACCGTCATTGGCAACTTCGCATTTGAGAATGCGGAGTTCAATATCCGGATGCCTGATGGAGTTGTGGAGATAAGGCAGGGTGCCTTTGCCGGATGCAGGGATTTGATATTGGACAAACTTCCGGATAAACTGGAGTTGATTGGTTCTGACGCATTCCGACGGAGTGGAGTGACTGACACCATCCATATACCTTTGTCCGTTTGGGAATTAGGAAGTGGTGCCTTTGCAGAGTGCGAGGCATTGCAGGGCTTCTCCGTGGATCCAGACAATCAGTTGTTCAGTGTCAGTGACGGAATACTGTTTGATGGCGACGGAGGGCATCTGATACAATACCCGGGCGGCAAGGCGGACTCCTCTTTTGTTGTGCCGCAGGAGGTGACGGATGTGGAGGATGCCGGTTTCGCTGGCTGCAACTATCTTCAGTCTGTCTCTTTCTCCAATGAGAGCACTTCCCTGTGGAGAGAGGCATTTCTTAACTGCAAAGGTCTGGAAACGGTAACACTTCCCCAAAAAATGGACAATATAGCAGACAGGGTGTTCGCTGGCTGTTCCAGCCTGAGAGAAATCATCATTCCCGGTCAGGTTACATCTATTGGCAAAGAAGCGTTTCTTGATTGTTCCTCTCTTGGCAGCATAACGATCCCTGAGAATGTGATGTTCTTGGGGGAACGCAGTTTCTGGGGATGCGATGGAGTGGAGTGGGTCAAGGCTTTTCCAAAACAGCCGCCCATGATGGAAAATGATGTGTTCTCCAAAAACAACATCCCAGTCTATTCTCATTTCAGCAGCATAGACTCATACCGATTGTCGGAACAATGGTCCTTGTTCGCGACCTATATCCCTATGGCGGAGGTCTATGTGGAAGACTTGAGTGTCTATCCGATGGGAAACAAACAGTTTGACCTGGTGCTGGAAACTGCTGGATGGGAGGATTCTCTTTTCGACACCATTGAGTTCACTCTTTCACTACCTGCTGGCTTGTCATTGGATGCCGACTCCATCACGGGCTCTTCATGGGTGGTTCCCGAGGAACAGCCTAACGGGAACCTGCATGTGGAAATGACGGATGACAAGGAGGGAAATTACCACTTTTTGGTGAGAACAGAAGAGGGAGCGAATATCATCTCCGGTCATTATCCCTTGCTCACGCTGAGATTGTGCGCTGATTCTCAGGTTGAGGACATCGACCTGTCTGCATCGGTCACCGAGGCACAGTTCAAATCGGCAGACCTGCTGGTGGCGGACCTGCCTTCCTGTTCTTTCTCAGTATTGGTGGAGAGATTGCTCGATGGTGATGTGAACTATGACAGCAGGCAAAATGTGGTCGATGTCATGTTCATCGTCAATTATATTTTAGACAACCAAGTGCCCATCCCTGTCGCTGTCGCTGACATCAACCATGACAGTATCGTGGATATCGTTGATGTCATGAGGCTCGTGCAACTTATATTGTGGAATGACTGACAGAACTTATTGCTTGCCGGTCGGTTGCTGGGAAGGGGACTTTTCTTTTTTTGCGACAGTACTCTGATTGCTTGTTTTGGCTGGGGTGGATGCGGCTGGCTTGCTGGTCGAACTGTTCGTCTTGGCCTGAGGTGCCGGCTTCTTAGCCTCTCCTGAGGCTGATGCTGTTGGCTTTGATGCTGTGGAACTTGCCTTGGGTGCCGATGCCTTTGGCGCAGCAGAAGCCGTGGAACTTGCCTTGGGTGCCGATGCCTTTGGCGCAGCCGATGCCGTGGAACTAGCCTTTGGTGCAGAAGCCTTGGGTGCAGATGAAGATGTTGAATTTGCTTTGGGTGCAGATGATGCAGTTGAACTTGCCTTGGGCGCAGCAGATGCTGCGGAATTAGCCTTGGGGGCAGGGGCTGCAGGACTCGGGGCAGGATTGGCCTGTGGCGTGTATTTCGACATGGTCATCGATGCGATTTTCTTGTCGCCCGTCACATTGGAGGTGATTTTGTAATTCTCTGAAGATGAACGCCCGTCTTTCTTCACGATGGTTTGCTTGGCCGTGAATTCCATGACATAGTCAGTGGTGCCGTTCTGCTCCTTTTTGGTGATTTTATAGTCATGGTTGAGTTTCCAGATGACATTGCTCACATCATCACCATGCTGCCGCTTCATCCAACCGGTGACATCACCGCTGCTGGCATTCTCTGTGCCCATAAACTGACTGAGTTGCGAACTGAGCGTGGCTGTGAGGCGGGCGGCGTCATTGCCGTTTACGCTGAGAAAGAATTCCCTGAACAATGATTTGGCCATCGTCGCATCTTCTTCCGTGGCTGCTGTCACTTTGATGGTCACCTTATCCTTGGCTTCCTTGACGTGGCGGCCGTCCTGGTGCTCCGCCATGTATTTTTCAAAGGCTGCCTTGGTGTTCGTCTTCAGGGCATCCTCCCAGTCGATGGAGTCAATCATCGACAAGATCTGCTGCTTCTGTGGCGTGTCGGGATAGTCTACCAGATATTGCGCCAACTTCGCTTTGTCTTTGGTTACCAGACTGAGGGAGAGGTCTTCTTTCTGTTTCGTGATGCTGGTAATTTTGTCATTGACGGCTTTTCGGTGTGTTTCTGAGGCATCATTGAAATTGCGGAGAAAACTTTTGAGTTCATTCACGTCATTGCTTCTCATCGCTGTCTCATACGCTTGGGTTTCCCTCGACAGTTTGCTTTCATTGTAAAAGTAGAAGCAAACGGCTATGATGAGCGCGGTGATGGCGATCGACACGACAACAGGTATGTAACCGTGTTTGCTGCCGTTGTCTCCATCCTGCTCATCGGCCTCATGGACGGGCTTCTCCAGATCCTCGCCGTCTGTGTCTATATAGCCTCTGGTCTCGTCATCCTCATCAGTATGCTCCTCTGGTTCAGTGTCATCATCCTTTTCCTGAGCATCAGATTGGTCTTCCTTCTCCTTCTCATCTTCAGAACTCACAGTGAGCGTTTCTTCTTCCAGGGAGGTGTCTGAAACGTCTTCAGGCTGCTCGGTCTCGGTGTCTGGCTGCCTGTTCTCTTCCTGGAGTCCCTCATCGGTGATGGCGTCTGTGGCTTCTGTTTCTGCTACATCTTCTTCTGTCACATCTTGATCTGTCGGCTCCTCAAACCGATATGCCCTATAACAATTGGGGCATAGCACGTCATTCTTGAAATACACCTCTCCGCAGTGGATGCATTTCGTTATCTTGCCGGCAATCTCCACCCCACAACTTGGGCAGACCGTTGCCTTGTCGCTCGTTTGGTGTCCGCATTCCGGACATTTAATAATTGCCATTTCGCACTCCTTTATATATTGTTGTACGCCCTTGTTTATCTCTTAATCTAAATACCTACCACCGTTTGAAACGAAGTTCACGCAGACTGTGCTGCCCCATGAAGCGGCTTTTGTCCACATAACCGCGCACACCATTGATGTGCCCTTTTCCCGTATATTGCCAGATGATGTAGTCTCGGTCGTCTGCCAACTGAGGCTCAACGTCAGAATACATCGCTATCATCAACTGATAGTCGTCTACCTTGCCCAACAGATGCCTGTTGTAAAAATTCCTTCCGGTATACAAAAGGGGCTTTTGATGGTAGGCTTCCTCGACGAGCAGCAGAAACTTCATCAGTGAGTCACAAAACTGACCCGTTCCCATCGATTTGGGTATCTTCTCAATGTCGATCATCGGGATGAGGTCCTGGTCGCCGGGGCGGCATTGGCTCATGAAGTTGTGTAATTGCAACTGCTGAGGCACGTTGGCATGATAGAAATGATAGGAACCCACTTTCAGACCGTAGCGGTGAGCCAGTTCGATATTTCGCTTGTAGGTCGCGTCCTGCGTCTCTTTTCCCTCTGTGGCCTTGAAGTACACATACGCCATGTGGTTGTTCTCACCCAGGGTTTCCCACCACACATCTCCTTGATAGTGACTCATATCAAGGCCGTGTATATGGTTGCATGTATCCTCGCACTCCACACCATAGGTTTGAGCACAAAGCAACGTAGCCATCATCAGGCTATATAAAGTAAGTAACAATGTTTTCATTTCCATCAATTCAATGTGGCAAAGATACAAAAAAAATCTATATTTAAGCAATCCTGACAAACTATTTGTCTGAATACTTTAAAAATTTCTTTTTTTTTGCTTTTTGTCAGTTTTTTGTTGTACCTTTGGTGATAGGTTATGGGAATTTTATAGTCTTTCTAAGAAACTGATTCTTTTTTATCAACTAACATTTATATTTATGGATTCCGTTATCGCATTAAGTATTATTATCGGTGTGATCGTTCTTGCCTTGTTCATCGGCATGTCTTATGTGAAAGCACCACCATCGTATGCATTTATTATCTCAGGTCTGAGCCGTGAGCCAAGAGTACTGATCGGTTCCGGCGGCTTCCGTATTCCTTTCCTGGAACGTCTCGACAAAGTCTATCTCGGTCAGATTACTGTTGACATCAAGACCGAGGAGAGTGTGCCCACCAATGACTTCATCAATGTCGATGTCGATGCTGTGGCGAAAATCCGGGTCACCCCTACATCAGAGGGTACTCGCCTGGCAGCCAAGAACTTCCTCAACATGACGCCGAATGAAATTGCCGAACAGTTGCAGGATTCCCTTCAGGGAAATATGCGTGAGATCATCGGTACGCTCGACCTGAGGTCACTCAACACCGACCGTGACGGATTCTCCGACCAGGTGATGATGAAGGCTTCACCAGATATGAGCAAATTGGGCATCGAGATCATCAGTTGCAATATTCAGAACGTCACCGACAAGGAGGGCCTGATTCATGATCTGGGTGCGGATAATACGGCCAAAATCAAGAAGGATGCTTCCATCAACAGGGCGAATGCGGAGCGTGATGTGAAGATTGAGGTGGCACATGCCGACCGCGAGGCCAATGCCGCCCGCGTAGATGCAGACACTGCCATTGCCATCAAGAACAACGAACTGGCACTGAAGAGGGCTGCACTTAAATTGCAGGCTGACACAGCACAGGCTGATGCTGACGCTGCTTACTCGATACAGCAGCAGGAACAGCAGAAGACCATCAATGTCAAGACTGTTGAGGCTGAAATTGAAAAGACACGCCGCGAGCAAATCCTGTCTCGTGAGCAGATCGAAATCCGAATCAACACACTGGCTGCTGAGATTGAGAAAAAGGCTGATGCTGACAAGTACCAGATACAAAAGCAGGCGGAGGCTGACCTCGAGCAGCGTAAACGTGTCGCTGAGGCTCAGCGCTATGAGGCCGAACAACAGGCTTTGGCTCGTAATGCTGCCTCTGATGCTTCACGCTATCAGTTGGAGCAGGAGGCTGAGGGTATCAAGGCCAAGGGTGAGGCAGAGGCTTACGCCATCCTGAAAAAAGGTGAGGCAGAGGCACAGGCCATGGACCGCAAAGCAGAGGCTTACAAGAAATACAACAATGCCGCTGTCGTGCAGATGATCATCGAGGTGCTTCCGCAGATTGTGGAGAATGTGGCAAAGCCTATCAGCGCCATCAAGGATGTGAACATCTACAGTTCAGACGGTGGTGGCGTCTCTTCGATGTCTGGAAATGTGCCGGTGGCTATCAAGCAGGCTTTTGATGTCATCCAGTCAGCAACGGGCGTCAACATGGCCGACATCCTCAGGGCTGGTACCATTGAGGCTAAGACCACGCGCAACATCAACCTCAACGAGAATGCCCAGGATGTGGTGGATGGAATCACCAAGGACTAGACATCCACGTCTTTTAAAAACAGTGAGACAGAGCCCTAAGGGTTCTGTCTCATTGTTTCTCCGAAGAAATAAGCCTCACCTTTCTCCATTTCGGCTTTATCTGGATAGGTTGGCCCAATGACTTGATTTTCTCACGGGCGGTTTCTTCGTCCATATCCTCCCAGCCCTCCACCGTGATTTTTGACCGTCCGTCAGCTCTCACCAAGGTAGGATACTCATTTATCATCTGCCACACATAACTATCCTTGAGGAAAGCATAACTGGTGTATTGATAGATATCAGCTTTTGTCACCACCACATTCGGATAGAAACTCAACTGATGATGGATGATGGGGTTGTTGATACCAATCAGTTCGATGTCACCCTTGTAGGGGGCGATGGCCAGCATGCCCTCTTCTTCATCGTCGCTCAGCAGGTAAAAATAATCTTCCTGTCCAGGAAGGGTGATGAAAGCAATCTTGGTCATATTGACAAGATAATCCGTCTCCTTTGGGTTGAACCAACGGTATCCGTATTTTACGTCGATGCTGATGTGCGAGAAGTGATGCTTGTTGCCATCCCAGGAGAAGACGTGGTTGATATTGCTTTGAAGGTTGATGTCGTATTCGCTAATGATGAAATCCTTTCCCTTTTGAGGCAGGTTGTAGCCGACATGGTTGCCCTTATTGAGAGGGTGAAACTCTTGCCCTGGCCCCGCCTCCGGGGACAAGGTGAAGGTCTTGGGGTCGTAGTCGTAGAAGCATACGAACTCTATCTCCGGATCGACGGGCTGGCCCAGGACAATGGCAAATAACCGGTGTCCGTTGTCACGACGCCACACACAAGCCTCCATGTAACCGCTGTCAGAGCCACCATTGTCCAGACTCACAAATCCGTTTTTGCGGTCTACAGTGATGCCCCCTCCATACTCCTTATCGGCTTCAAAGGTAAAGTTGGGGTTCTTGGCTTTCTCCAATACGGGACTGATGTTGTAGGAGTGCCAGGTGTCCTGGAATGCCTTGACCAACTTCACAATCCCTGGGTTGCTGCCGCCCTGGGGCACTTTTATGTTGCGTGACTTCCATTGGTCGTATATTTCTTCCAATGAATGATAATCGATGGCCAATGCATATATGCTGGTCGTCACTGTCAGAAGTAGTAAAAGAAATTTTTTCATAGACTTTCGTTTTTATTTATAAAGAAAGCTTTACTTTATAAACATTTCCTTCTCTATTTCCAATGTGCGGGTGATATCGAAGTATAATTTTGGACGCGTGTAATAATCGCTCGTTTCTTCCAATTCAAAAACGTCAAAATGATCTGTTAGATACTGCATTTTGGTCTTTCCTATTTCAAGATAGTGGCGCATGAACAAATACTCGTCGGATACTGCGGTCACATAAAAAGGCCGTTCTTCCGTACCGTCACCGGTAACGGCTATGGTATTGAGGATTCGATGCATCCGGTTGTAATAGGTACGGGCTTCGTCACGGCTGATGCTATGATGATTGGTTGAGTCTTTCAACATATACATCATGGCATATAGGGCATTGGAGAGAGCCTTCAGACTAACCGGGTTCTTCTTCAGCAATTCCTTTGCTCCTGACAGACATTCCTCATACTTGCCATCTTTCAACAACTTGTCCAACGTCATGCCTTCACTCAACTCGGTCATGGGGGTGACGTATGACTGCCCGTAGTATGCCATAATTCGCTCATTCCATGTCATCGTGGTGTCAATTTCACTGGTTGCCATCCTCGCCACGAGATCATTGATCTGTTGTGGGTTATTCTCAGCCACTTTTTTTATTTCTTTCCAGTCAACCGGTATGATAATTCTTTCTTTCTGAGCGTGTGTGTACACCGGTAGAAAGAGGACAAATGCAAGAATGGTTAATAACTGTCTCATTATCTTTGGCTTTTGATTGACAATTTGCGGATGTCAGGTCAGTCTGTCACGACATTTTCTTGCTGGATGTTCTTGCAGTTGTGAAACTCGGATTTCACACGCGAACTGATGTGGATGTCTTTGAGGAAGATGTTTTCAATGGGCTTCTCCGGCAGACCGTTGAAGAACATGGCGCGGTTGGCGTTGCGGCAAACCACATTCTCGATGTGGATGTCACGGAACTCCGGCGTTGTCTCATCCACGGGCTGCATGTCCACATTGTTGGCTGCATCACCGCTCTCCATCATCTCTATCACAGACTTGCCTCCGTAATAGAGATTGAAGATGATGGCGTCGGCCTGAATGTCAAACATCGAAATGTTGCGGATGAAGATATTGCTGACGACACCCCCGCGTCCACGGCAACTCTTGAAGCGGAGACCCACGTCTGTTCCCAGGAACTGGCAGTTCTGCACCAGGATGTTTTTCACACCGCCGCTCATCTCACTGCCTACGACAAAACCTCCGTGGCCTTGGAATACCGTGCATCCGTCCACGATGACATTCTCGCAGGGCTTTCCGCGCTTTCTTCCATCGGCGTCCTTGCCGCTTTTGATGCAGATACCGTCATCGCCGGCATCAAAGGTGCTGTTCACAATCAGGGCGTTCTTGCACGACTCCAGGTCAAGACCGTCACCATTCTGCGCATAGGAGGGATTGCGTGCAAGCACATGGTCGATGATGATGTTCTCGCACATCAGGGGATGGATGTTCCAGGCTGGAGAATTCTGGAAGATGACATCTTTGAGGAGCACATTCTTGCAGCCCACAAGACTTACCATCACCGGACGGAGAAACCTGCGTATGCTTTCCCATTCCTTGTCGGTGCGCAGACCCGTGGGAACATTCATCTGAGCCATGGAGTCGCCCTTGAGATACCCCTCGGAGGGATACCATAGGTCGTCCCGCTTGAATACGCCTCCCTGTGAGGTGATGTTCTTCCACTGAGTGGCTGTCACCTTGCTCCGCTTCAGCGGTCGCCAATAGATGCCGTTCCCGTCAAAAGCGCCTTGCCCTGTCACCGCGATGTTGGTGGCTCCATTGGCGGACAGCGGAGATCGGCAGCGTCGGGTCTCAAGACCTTCAAAAGAGGTCTTGATGATGGGGTAGAGGTTCTCGTCTCCGGAGAACAGCACCACGGCTCCTTTTTCCAAATGCAGGTTCACGTTGCTCTTCAGTTCGATGGGACCAGTAAACCACACGCCTTGCGGTACGATGAGTTTGCCTCCGCCTTTTGCACTCAGTTCGTTGATGGCCTTGGCAAAGGCATCTGTGCAAAGAGAGGATCCGTCGCCCTTGGCTCCGTAATCGCGGAGGTTGATGGTGCGGTTGGGGAATACGGGTGCCTTCACTTCGGGCATGGCGAAAGGCACGTTGTCTGTATACTGACGGTATGGATTTTGGGCACTGAGGGACATGCTGACCATGGCCATCCACAATGCCAATATGTTTCGAGTCATATGGCTTAACTACTTTAACTACTTAACTACTTTAACTACTTTCAACTTGAATATAGTTATTCTTCTATCTCAGAGATGCCCCTCATCAGTCCGCGGAAAATCGTGGCAAATGTCTCACGGGGGGCAAAACGCCAAAAATGGAGTGCATGTCGCACGGAACGGAAAATCTTCAGAGGACTACCCACCACAAAACCGCCCTTGCTCTCGCGGAGGGCCCAGGGCCGCAACTGACTGAGGTCATCATGGCTGATGGCGGACAATAATTGGTTAACAGGTTTCTTGACCATCTTGGTCATGAAGGGCAACTCCTCTATGGTGAAACCAAATCCGGAGACGAGCAGACTGCCTTGTAGGTTGCTCATTCGGGTCAACTTGGTCTTCTTCAGCCATTCCTCCAACTTCACAAAGTCCACCTTGCTCCCTTCAAGACGGAGATATCTGCCCAGGTCGATGATACCTTTCAGATAACTCCTGCCTGTCAGGATATGCTCCGTGTTGAAGACGATGATGGCCATCACCTGCATCGTCTCAAATGACTTCTCAGGATCGGCAAATTCCTTTCTGATGATCGACTTCAGTTGCTGATTGAGCGGCTTGCTCTGAAGGGTCATCTGGTTGACGTCATAAAGGTCGGCGAATCCTGTCACGGGAGCACTGCGCAATTCTTCCCTGATCACATTGATCAGAGATTCTGAGATGTTGAGATGGCTGTCGTAGTGATAATGCTCCAGGCCATTGGCAAAAATCTGGATGATGCCGTGCATCTTCGCCAAATCCACCAATTTCCCCCATTTGTAGTTGGAGAGCATGCCAATGGGTTTCACATCGTCGAATGCTCCGCTTCTGAGGATATGGACAAAATCCTTGATTTGAATGCTGATTGTCTGCATGATGGTCAGGAATATCTTTTGGGGTATCTGAGCAGTATCGCTATCGTGGCTACCACGCCCAGGGTCATGGGGTAGTAGAGGAACGGTATGATCTTGATGGGATTGATGTTGGCAAGGCCTGCCGCCATCAGCACTTGGGCTCCGTAGGGAAGCAAGCCCTGGATGCAGCAGGAGTAGGTGTCGAGGATGCTGGCGCATTTGCGGCTGTCAAGACCGAAACGGTCTCCGATCTTCTTGGAAATGTCTCCGACAGTCAGGATGGCCACGGTGTTGTTGGCTGTGCAGGCATTCACCAGACTCACCAGCGTGGCTATCGATAGTTCGGCACCTCGTTTGCTCGTCACTTTCGAGGTCAGTTTTTCTATGATGTAGTCGATGCCGCCGTTCACCCTGATGACCTCAAGGAGTCCGCCGGCCATCATCGTGATGATGATCAACTCACTCATTCCCTTGATGCCATCGCCCATCGACGACAACCAGCCAAGAACATCATAACTTCCCCCAAAGACTCCGATGCATCCGGTCAGGATGATGCCGATGGTGAGAACGGCCATCACATTCATGCCAAAGGCTGCCGCCAGCAATACCACCAGGTAGGGTATCACTTTGATGAATTCTACTTCGGCTACTTCCTTGGGTGACTGAACCGACGATCCCATCACAATGTAGACAATGAGGATGAGAAGGGCGGCTGGCAATGTGATGAACAGGTTGACCCTGAACTTGTCGCTCAGACGGCATTGCTGCGTGGTAGTCGCCACGATGGTCGTGTCGGAGATGAACGAGAGGTTGTCGCCGAAAAAGGCGCCTCCCACAACAACTGCTGCCAGCAGGGAGACACTCGTTCCCGTGCTCTCGGCCAAACCGGTGGCGATGGGGGTGAGGGCAACAATGGTGCCCACACTGGTTCCTACTGACAGGGAGATGAAGCAGGCTGCCACGAACATGCCTGCCAATATCATGTTGCCCGGGAGGAGTGACAAGGTGAGATTGACGGTGGCATCGATGCTGCCCATCTCCTTGGCAGAATGGGCAAAGGCTCCTGCCATCACGAAAATCCACAGCATGAGCATCAGGTTGGGGCCTCCGGCTCCTTTGCTGTAATACTCGATGCGTTTTTTGAGTGGCACCCCACCGGAGATGGCGACCGCATAGACGCTGGCGGCCATGAAGGCAACAGTGAGGGGGATCTTGTAGAAATCACCCGCTAAGAGCGACCCCACAAGATAGATGGCCATAAAGACCAACATCGGACTGAGTGCGAAGATTCCCCTCTTGTTGCTCATGGGCAGTGCTGTGAAGTGAAGCCTAACTTCTTTAACTACTTAACTTCTTTAACTACTTTCAACTTGCATAAGTTGAATGATAATTATAGGGTCACTCCATTTTTGAAGATGGAGATTTCCCTGTATCCGTTCTCTTCGTTGCGGGTGCGCTCTCCGTTGGCCACCGAGATGATCTTGTCGGTGAGCGCCTTGACCAGTTCGTCCATCGGGGTGCCTTCTACCAACTTGCCTGCATTGAAGTCTATCCAGTTGGGCTTGCGGGCGAAGAGTTGGCTGTTGGTGGAAATCTTCATCGTCGGGATGAAGGTGCCGAATGGCGTGCCGCGGCCTGTGGTGAAGAGGACGATCTGGCATCCGGCGGATGCCAGTGCGGTAGAGGCGACAAGGTCGTTGCCGGGGGCTGACAGCAGGTTGAGCCCGTTGGTCTGAAGACGGTCGCCATAGGATAGCACACCGCTCACTGGGGCGCGTCCGCATTTCTGTGTGCATCCGAGGGCCTTGTCTTCCAGGGTGGAGATGCCGCCTGCCTTGTTTCCGGGCGAGGGGTTCTCACCCACAGGCTCTCCGTGGCTGAGGAAATATTCCTTGAAGTCGTTGACCAGTTTCACGGTCTGCTCAAAGAGTTCCGGGGTCTCGCAGCGGTTCATCAGGATGGTTTCTGCGCCGAACATCTCTGGGACTTCGGTCAGGATGGAGGTGCCGCCTTGGGCGACAAGGTAATCGGAGAAGGCTCCTACCAACGGATTGGCGGTGATGCCGCTGAATCCGTCGCTGCCGCCACATTTCAGACCCACACGCAAATGGCTCAGGTCGCATGCCTCGCGCTTGTCGGCTGAGGCTTGTGCGTACAACTCGCGGAGGATGGCCATTCCTGCCTCCACCTCTTCGCCGTCCACCTTTTGTGTGACGAGCAGTTTGATGCGGTTCTTGTCATAATCACCGAGCATGGCCATGAAATCGTCGGGCTGGTTGTTCTCACATCCCAGACCCAAAACGAGCACGCCGCCTGCGTTGGGATGGAGCACGATGTCGCGGAGCACCTTGCGGGTGTTCTCATGGTCGCCGCTCAACTGCGAACAACCGTAATTGTGGTGCCAGGCGTGTATGGCGTCAATGTCCTTGCACTTGGTCTCGGCTTCCAGTTGGGATGCCAACCGCTCGGCGATGCCGTTGACGCAGCCTACGGTGGGGACAATCCATATCTCATTGCGGATGCCCACCTCGCCATTGGCTCTCTTGTAGCCGTTGAAAGTGCGGTTCTCCTGGGGGATGGTGAGCCGTTCGTTCACGGGCTTATACTCATAGGTGAGCGTGCCCGACAGATTGGTCTTCAGGTTGTTCTCATTCACCCATTCGCCTGCTGTCAGGTCTTTCTTGGCATGGCCGATGGGATAGCCGTATTTGATGATGTCTGTGCCCTCAGGGGTGTCCTGGATGAGGATCTTGTGGCCCATGGGGGTGTCCTGGGCGGCTGTGATTTCCTTGCCGTCCACCACCATCACTTCTCCCTTGGCAATAGGCCTGAGGCAGACGACAACGGTGTCGGCTGGGTTGATTTTGATAAATGCTGTTTGATTCATAATAGTAGTTGTTTTAGTTCTTTATATCATAGTTCGCTGATAGAAATCCACATTCTCTTTGTTGAGTATCTCAATGGGCATGTAATTGACCGGCCTGACTTTCTTCTTCAGCACGATGGCGCTGAACAGGGCCTCCACACAGTAATAACCTTGCATATAGGCATGCTGGGCTATCAAGAAGGAGATGCTGCCCTCACGGAGACACTTGGCGTTCTTCTTCACCATGTCATAACCCATGATCTGCACGTCGCGGCGGTTGGTGCGCAGCAGAAACTCGCCCACAATATGGGCCTTGGAGCAGAATGTGATGCAATGGTGGGTCTTCGGATGCGATTGGAAGTAGGCTTCCAGAATGTCATCATAGGTGGCCTTCTCTTCTTCCAAGGGCAGGTTCACTTCCTCTATCTTCACATTGGGAAAATGGTCGTGCATGTAATGGCGGAATCCCACTTCGCGGTTGTCTTGCTGCTTGCTGGCCACGCGTCCGCCCTTCATCTGTTTCATCACCATGATTTCCTTGCTGTCCGAGGCTATCAGCATCAGCATCTTGGCGGCAAAATAACCGCTGCAGAAGGAGTCTTGACCATAAAAGGCCAGGGGCTTCAGGTCGGGCATATAGGAGTCGAGCATCACAAAGGGGATGTTGGCCTCATGCAGTTTGTCGGTGAACATGCGGGTGTTGTCAAGCGACGAGGGGACGATGATGACACCGTCGGGCTGCATGGAAAAACAGTCCTCGCACGCCTTGATGAATGTCTCGTCATCAAAACGGTGGTAATAAAGCATCTTCACATCTACATGGAAATCCCTGCGTACTTCACAGGCCTGGTAGGCTCCCTCTTCTATCTCTTCCCAGTAGGCTTCGGAGGCATGCTTGGGCATGATGACATAAAACGTGTAGGAACGGTTGTATGCCAACGCACTGGCATACATGTTGGGCTGGTAATCCATTTCCTTCAGCGCCTTCTCCACCTTTTCCCTTGCTGGGGGAGAAACATTCGGACGGTTGTGCAATACTCTGTCAACGGTTCCCACAGATACGCCCGCACGAGCGGCGATATCCTTGATTCTGATTTTATCGGTCATTGCAAATTTGGTGAGAATGATGAATCATTCTGCAAAATTACAAATTAATTGTGAATTGACAAAAAATATTCTCGTCAGGTTGTGCCTTTTATGTCATAGTTGCCATTGATACCAGTCGTAGCAGATGGCACGGGCACCGTATCCTTCTTTCTGGGATACAAGGGTGGCGTTCAGGTCCTCACCATCGCCGTTGCTGGATTTCCCAAAGTCAAAATATCTGAAACCCTTGAGTTCATGGTGCAGGACATGGTCGAAAATGGCATCTATGGCGTGCCGTCTTTTGCCTTCCGGAGAGGCTGAGATATACTGGGCGTGTGCGGTGTGCCCGCACAGATACAGCACGGTGCCTCCTATGACAATACCGTCTGAGGTGGCTGTATAGAGACGGATATGGTCGGGAAAGCGGGAATGGAGCAGGCGCATCTCTTCCAGCGTATGAACTGGTGTGGCACCGTATTTGTGGCATAAATTGTCTGAGAGGATTGTCCAAAAACTTTCATAGTCGTCACTGCGCTGGACGACGACTCCTCCTGCTGCCGATTTGTTGGCTCCGTAACGATGGTCGCGCCGCCAGCGGATGGGGGAGGGGAGATAGATGGCGGAAGACACATGGCGCACGGAGAGATGGGCATGGACCACTTGGACAAGGGCATAGAGGTCTTCTTCCGCTGGCTGCCTGTGGTAAATCCAGGGGATGGCCTTGTATACAACAGATTCAAAAGCGTTGGCTTTCAGGTAGTTGTTGAGCAACCTAAAGCATTGCCCAATCTCTTCTACTGTGGCTGACTCGCCCATCACCAGACCGCCGTAGGTGAGTCCTTGGTGCGTCATCAGCATGCCATCCTTCTGGTTGGCTGGGAGCAGGGCATACAACTCATGCTCTCGGTAGAACATGAGGGAGTGGTCGGCGAAACGGTCTGAGTGATAGTCCATGTACTGGCGGTCGAAAAGGAATGTGCCATTCTTGGATCTGGCGACAAATTCATTCCATTCCGATGCCTTCTCGGGGGTGTATCTGACTATCTCGATTGTCTTGCCCATTGCCGATACTCGTCATAATCACGGATATAGTCTTCCTCCTCAAACAGATGGGAGGCCATCACGAGACATACTGCTCCGGAGGAGAAGTCCTCCAGTGTCCGCCATATACCGGTGCCCACATACAGTCCCTGGTAGGGATGGTTGAGGTGGTAGGTCTCACGGATTTCTCCATCGTCGAGAGTGACATCGAAGGAACCGCTCACGGCGACAATCACTTCCTCGCATTCCTTGTGGGCATGACCGCCCCTGCTCTCTCCTGAGGGGACATCGTATGTCCAGTAAACACGTTCCATATGGAAGGGAACCTCCCTCTGCTGTTCTGCAACGGTCAGGTTCCCCCTCGGATCAATGATTTTGGGCAGGTCAATGAGTCGGCCTAAGGCTTTTCGCATGTTCTGTTGCCGTACATTTGTTCGTAATATTTTTGGTAGTCGCCGCTGGTCACTTCCCTGATCCAGTCTTGGTTCTCCAAATTCCATTTGATGGTCTTCACAATGCCATCTGCAAAGCAGGTCTCTGGCTCCCAACCCAGTTCTTCCTTGATCTTGGTGGGGTCGATGGCATAGCGCAGGTCATGGCCGAGTCGGTCGGTGACAAAGGTGATGAGGTCGTCGCTGATCCAGTCATAGCGGATCTCGCCGTTCTCATCCAATTCTTTCTTGCGAAGCACCTCTCTGAGGGCCTTGTTCTCTGCCATCATGTCATGGATGGTCTTGATGGTGAGCCTCACGATGTCGATGTTCTTCATCTCGTTGTGGCCTCCCACATTGTATACTTCTCCGTCGCGTCCCTCGCGCACCACGAGGTCGATGGCTTTGCAGTGGTCTTCCACATAGAGCCAGTCTCTGACGTTCTCTCCCTTGCCGTAAACAGGTAGTTTCTTGCCTTCGAGAATGTTGTTGATAATAAGTGGAATCAACTTCTCCGGGAAGTGGTAAGGACCGTAGTTGTTGGAGCAGCGGGTGATGGTCACGGGCATGTGGTAGGTGTCGTGGTAGGCCATGACGATGAGGTCGGCTGCCGTCTTTGATGCACTGTAGGGGCTGTGGGGACAGAGCGGGGTCTTCTCGGTGAAGAATCCTTCTTCTCCAAGTGAACCGTACACCTCGTCGGTGGCTACCTGATGGAAGCGCTTGCCGGCTTTCCACACAGGATAACCGTCTTCTCCCTTGCCTGTCACCCATGCCTTGCGGGCGGCGTCGAGCAGGTTCTGCGTGCCCAGGATGTTGACGGAGAGGAAGAGTTGCGGATCTTCTATCGACCTGTCAACATGACTCTCTGCGGCGAAGTTGACCACATAGTCGATGTCGTAATCGGCAAACAACTTGTCGGCCAATTCACGGTCCCTGATGTCTCCCTTCACAAAGATGCAGCGGTCGCCGTCGATATCTTCCTTGATGGTGCCGAGGTTGCCGGCATAGGTGAGCGCATCGAGAATGATGATGCGGATCGGCTCATCCTTGTATTTTTTGTTCAACAGGTATTTCACAAAATTGGCTCCGATGAATCCGGCGGCACCAGTGACTAAGTAAGTTTTCATGTCGTTTTTTCCTTTCTTTTTTCTTTTGATTGTTTTCTTTGGCCACAAAAGTAACAATATTTCTGCAAATTGATTGCATGTTTAGGCAAAAAAGAACATGTTTTTCTTAACACGCGATTTCACACGAATGAATCTCAACACAGAGACCCTGAGATACAGAGTTTATTTTCCTTAGTATATAGAATGTCGTAGCATCATGTAAGGACTTACTTTATGTATGTCCGCCAAGCTGCGCTAAAATGTCTACAATAAATGGATTTTTCTACTCAAAAATGAAATATTGTCGAAAATAAATGCTAAATTTGCAATCTTGATACATCTCTTCTGAAGAGATTGATGTATTTTTATATGTTGAAAAACCATAATAGTCACACACTCAATTAGTTACGAAGAACATTTACTGATAGTAATAAAAAAACAAAGATAGTTTATGTCACAATTCAACAATCTATTAACAATGAGAAGCAGATTATCCTTTGTTGTCCTATTGTTTTTCTTAATAGGATTAATACCCTATGTGACGATATCTGCACAAACCCACTTATTATCATGTCCTGATGACAATCATCCTCATATGATCGACCTGGGTCTGCCCTCAGGTACTAAGTGGGCCTGTTGTAATGTGGACACTGAGCATCCAGAGAATCAAAAGCCCTCCAATGGTGGTGGCTATTACGCCTGGGGCGAGACGGAGGAGAAGACTAACTACACCTGGGCCACATACATACATTGCGACGGTTCAAAAGAAACTTGCCATGACCTTGGAGAGAGCATTGTTGGCACACGATACGACGTGGCCCATGTAAAGTGGGGCGGCTCATGGGTGATGCCGTCCTATGACCAGCTGAATGAATTGTTGGAGAAATGCACTTCTGAATGGATAACCGTCGATGACGTCAATGGCAGGTTATTCACCGGCCCAAGCGGTGCCAGTATCTTTTTGCCCGCGTCGGGCTACCGGACGGATGGCCTCAGATACTTCGGCAGCGACGGCCACTACTGGTCATCGACGCTGTATCCCTCGGGCTCGAGTGATGTCTACCATCTCTACTTCCTCTCGGGCCGCGTCGGCTTGGACTACAACTACCGTAGAACTGGTCAAAGTGTTCGCCCCGTCGCCATAGTTAACACCTTCGCTCCTTTGCAACTGTCAGAGAGCAGTGCGAATATTTCGGAGGAAGAGAATACCACTGTGCAAATTACCTCAGGAAATGGCCGCTACACTGTCGCGAGCAGTAATTCGAATGTCGCCACCGCAGCGATAAACGGCAGTGCGGTGATTATCACCGCCGTTGGAGTTGGCACCACCACCATCACCGTGACAGACACACAGAGCGGAGAGACGGCCACCATCGAGGTGACGGTGTCAGCATCTTCTATATCTCTCTGCCCCGATGACAACCACCCTCACATGATCGACCTGGGTCTGCCCTCAGGAACTAAGTGGGCGTGCTGCAATGTGGACACCGAGCATCCCGAGAATCAAAGCCCGACCAACTATGGCGGATTTTATGCTTGGGGCGAGACGGAAGTGTCGGGTTTCTATGATTGGTCCACCTACTCTCTCTGTGATGGGTCATCGGGAAATTGTCAAGATATCGGAAGTGACATTGCTGGGACTGTGTATGATGTGGCCCATGCGAAATGGGGAGGTTCTTGGGTGATGCCTTCTTACGAACAATTCTTGGAACTCCTCGATCACAGTACTTATGAGTGGACAACCCTCAATGGTGTCAGTGGACAAAAAATAACTGCGACTAACGGCAGTAGTATCTTCTTGCCCGCAGCCGGTCAAAACTCGTGGGGTTTTCCCAACGAAGTCGGTGATGACGGTATCTATTGGTTATCGACGCACGACCCGTCACATTCGTACAAAGCCCACTCAATTTACTTTTACTCTGGCAGCATTGAAAGGGAGGTGTATAGCGAGCGTCCTTGCGGTCTAAGCGTTCGCCCTGTTGCCATCGAATCCTCTGTGACTCCTTTGCTATTGTCGGAGAGTAGCGTCGCTATAACAGTAGGTGAGAACACCACCATTGACATCACTTCTGGAAGCGGCAGTTACACGGTCGCGAGCAGTAATGAGAATGTTGCCGCAGCAACTATTAGTGGAAGTTCGGTGACTATCACCGCCGTCGCTGCAGGAACCGCCACCATCACCGTGACTGATACACAGAGCGGTGAGACAGCCACCATTGAGGTGACGGTAGATAATCCACCTACACTTTTCTCCCTTTCAGAGGAATCCCTGACATTGACAATAGGAGAGATAGCCATCGTATATCCCAACAACGGAAATGGCAGTTATACCTGTGAGAGCAGCGATAATAGAGTGGCAACCATAATATACACAGCAGAAGAATACCCAGGTGGTCCTCTTTCATTAGATTACTTTTTCAGAATCACCGCCGTAGGTGAAGGCACCGCCACTATCACCGTGACCGATACGCAGAGCGGTGAGACAGCCACCATTGAGGTGACGGTGACAGCACCATCGGTATCTTTGTGCCCCGACAACAATCATCCCCACATGATTGACCTTGGCCTGCCATCAGGTACGAAATGGGCGTGCTGCAATGTGGGTGCCACATCACCTGAGGGATTAGGTGATTTCTATGCATGGGGTGAGACGGAACCGAGGATTGAGTTCCCATACGATGAGGGACCACGTTGGTATGACACTGATATTCAGGGCACGGAGTATGACGTGGCCCGCATGAAATGGGGTGCCCAATGGCAAATGTCCAACAAATTCTATGAGCTTTGCAACAATTGTTCTCAGGAGGTGACTAGCATGAACGGAGTCAACGGAGTGATGCTCACTGGTTCCAATGGCAACTCCATTTTCTTGCCCTT
>JAEEGL017313000.1_pt1 | contig 30109 bp, 31 predicted proteins | sample 9134231 | NCBI WGS metagenome assembly JAEEGL01 (sample SAMN16246548, study PRJNA631951) | gut metagenome | biome: gut microbiome; feature: rumen; material: fiber-attached | host: Bos | place: Iran: Karaj | collected 2018-10 | reverse complement strand
CATACCCGCCCGATACCTTCGTCAGCACCTGATGCCGATTAGGACCGAATCGCTTGAACGATACGTGCAAGAAAGTCCCATAGTCGATCATCTGGTCAAACTTGCCGTTCTCCCTGATGAGCTGCTTCAGTCGAGGAATGTCCGAGCACGTAATGTCTGCCGCCTCTCCCCTCACATATGTTGCGAGTTCCGCACGCCTCCTACCTCCCTGTTGTGCTTCGCGCACCGATAACCGCTGTTCACCCTGATGGGCTTACCCAGACGTTCCCTTGCCGGATCCAGCACCTCTCTCACCAGTGCCTCGATGTTCTCCCGGGCCGATGCCGGCATCTCACATCCATCGCGACACTCAAACTCTTTCATTTTGAAATACCTCATACCATCACTTTTCGCTCGGTTTCACCGCTTAGTTTGTCCAAGGACTTTTCACTCTAATAACCACTACCAGCACCGTCACCGCAACAATAATGCAGAAGATCCACTTCAGTGTGCGGTGCAGAGCGGTTCCCCCGCTCTGTAATTCCGTGGTTTCGTAGTTCCGGACATCCACACTGTCCCGAACAGCCACGAACACCGTATCTGTTTTCATTATCACCTTCTCTTCTTTGTCACGCACAGCCGCCCGCTCACGCACTCGGTCCCTGTCAGTGACCACGCTCATGCGAATCGTGTCGCCCCACTCATTTTCCCGCACTGTGATGGTCGTTACCTCTCTCAGTGTATCCCTCACGTTCTCCACCACCGAGTCCCGCCTGTCCGTCACTTCCGTGCGTCCCATGTTCACCCTTGTCTCGTATGCCGCGATAGTGTCGCGGCTAATCCGCTTCATGCTGCTGCATCCTGTCACGCACAGGACACTCAGCCCTGTAAGGACAATCGTTAATACCTTCCACTGCATCTTTCAGTTCCTTTACCTCTTTTCTCAGTTCAAACACTTCCTGTTGCAGGGGTTCCCCAATATTCTTGCGGAACTCCTCCACATACTCCTTGGCCAGGTCCATATACTTCTGCTTCTGTTCAGCCTCCATCTGCTTCACCTCCGCTTCCAGTTTCTGCACCTCCACCTTGTACTTCCTGCGGTTGGTCACCCAACCCCACCCATTCACCATGCTCACTATCGCCAGCACGATGCTCACAATCATTTCTCCATTCATCTTTTTCCCTCCTATTTATTATTGTTATTGCTTCGTCTATTCCCCCGCCATTCTATGGCAACCACTCCTCACCCCTTCCTCAGCTTCTGCTTTCTGTTTGGCCCAAACCGCTTCCAGCTCACGTGCAGAAACGTTCCGTAATCAATCAACTGGTCGAACTTGCCGTTCTCCACGACGATCTGCTTCAACCGCTTGTTATCCACGCAGGTAATATCTGCTGCCTCACCGCACAGGTGCTGGCTATTCGCAACTCCACCTACCTCCGCGTTATGCTTCGGGCAACGATAACCGCTATTTACCAGAACGGGCCCGCCGAATTGCTCGCGAGCCGGATCCAGCACATTGCTTACCAATGCCACAACGTTCTCCTTCGCAAACGAAGGGAGTTCCACACAACACTTGCAGACAAACTTCCGTTCCTTAAAATGCTTCATATCAACTCCTACTAAATTTTTATAACATTCTAATGAAGAGGCCGATGCACTTAGCATCCCCCCGTTCCAAGCACAGTGTCGCTATCGCGCCACAGAGCATTCCACTCCCATGCAAAAGAGGCTCGCGGTAAACCGCAAAACCCATTTGGCTTTCCCACCCGCCCGTACTGTCAAGCGGTGTCAGCCCGATTTTCATCCGGCTGCATCATTCATCGAAGAAGGCCTCCGCATTTCTGCGAAAGCCTTCCTCTAAAACTCTACGACCAACACTCTACATTATTCTTTCTTATCTGTATCTTCCTGTGCCGATGCCGCCATAGGCATAGCATATTGCATATTCATCGGTATGATATGCTGCGTTGTCGCTTTAACATTTTCGGACTTTGCCACTTTAGCCTTTACCGCAGCCATATACTCTTTCATTCTTGCCATGCTTTCTTCCAACGATGTGCCCGTCAACTTTTTGTAATCATCCGGGGTCACAGTATCCGCCTCTTCCATGATGATTTTGTCTAATGAGTCCATTTTGATAATGTCTTTTAATTGATTATTTAACTGATTTTATGTAGCTCGATCCTGCGGAACAGCTTCCTCTGTAGCTGATAAACCTTGGTTTTCTCAATTCTCAGCTCCTCTGCTATCACATCGTAGTTGTTGTACTTGCGCACAGCAGCTACATATTCCAGCAGGTCCTCATCCTTACCTGCATATTCGTAGGCCTTCTCATACATCAAATCCATAAAGTCTATATCTTCAGCCAAACGGTCTGCCAGTCGCTCGTCTATTTCCACCATCTCTGGTGAGTCCTCTTCGTTCCAAGTTTCCACGTGATGATGCATATCGCTCAGCGCTATCCTTATCATCTGCGTGTGTAACGCACGGCGTGGACTCCATTCCCATTCGCCTGTGTACAGTTTCTCGAAAGCCTGATTAGCAAAATGTTCGGGCGCAGGCATTCCAAACACCGATTCATCAAAAGCACCGCCATTCATATGACCGGCCAGCTTCTTGGCAATCCATTTGGCGGTCACTTCCAATGCCAACCACCATTCAGGATCACTTACGTTGTCACGCCCTTCATGTAATTTCCATTTCTGTCTGTTACCCATAAGGTCCTCCTATTAAATTAATTATTACTATAATTACTACTCTCAGCCATCCGACTTCAGATATCAGCAATCATCCGTCCGACCTTTCAATTATATTATAAGCGAGATTTTTCCGATTTTCGTTAAAGGCCCAATTTTTTTTCAAAAAAAGTGTGGTTTCTGGAGCAAGCTGCCCCGTCCACCACGCTCCGGACTAATTAGACTTCGCTCTTATTATAAGCGAGAATATCCCCTTTTTCGTCAAACCCTACAAAAAAATCAAGTTTATACTCTCTGCGTTACTCTCACAGCCGTTTGGATGTCACTAATCTGCACACCCATTGCCACCAAAGCCTGCTTCATCTCGTCGTATACCGGAGCCTCGCCCTGTGTATCCTCGATGGTCAGTATCATCGTGAACACGAGCCCGACATCTGTCTGGGTCACATTCTCACGATCACGGTATCTAGCCTCTAGACACCAAACACCCTTGTCAACAGAAACGCCCTGGGTGAATTCTTTATCATACACCTTCACGGGATGCCATTTGTAGAAACTCTCTCGCAAATCCTCTTCTTCTATGCCCAGTTTCTTTTTCTTCGAATTGTATATAGGCTCCAGCCTTGATGTTCTGTTTCCATTAGCATCCACCTGAACCAGATTCACCTGCAGGTCCTCACGAATAAACTCTTCTCCGTAGCTGTCATCCAGTTGCGGACTGCTCACAACGGTTAATTTCAGTCTGCCCATACATTTGTCATCTCTTATCAAAGACCGTGGCCAGCCAAACTTGAATGAATACATCTGCCCCTTCCACAACGTATGGTGGAACACCAGAGTGATTTTGTGTTCGTTGCCATTCAGAATGACTTCCGAATCAGCGGGCATACCGAATCCAATCCAGTCCTTCAGATGCTCTTTGTACTTTCTATTGGAAAACGCAGCGGGGACACTACCGCTATGTATTACCAGCGCCATCAGTGTTTCTCTTGCTGTCACGCCCTCAATTTGGTGATTCAAGGCTGCCAATGTCTTAGCCACCATCGGGGCAGAAAAACTGGTGCCGCAGTCAGAGACAATCTTGCCGTACTGGTTAATTGAATACAGTCCGGTATCATCTCCCTTTTTATCAACACCATAACCGCCTACATGCACCAGGTCTGGTTTTGTAGCTGTGGCCAACCCCCTTCCCTTGCAGGTATAGCTTGTCAATCCCATATTGCCAGGATTCAAAGCACCAACCGACAGATTCCTGACGCTCTCTGCCGGCGCATACACAATATCATCTGTCCTTGTGGTAAATTCCCTCACATTCCCTGCCGGGTCTGCGGGATTCCAGTCCGCATGCCATACAATTAAGTTGCCCGCAGAAACTACAAATATCACATTACAGGTTTCCGCTATGTCATCCAGTTCTTGTGCGTAAGGGCTATACTCCGAATCTACCCTTGTTGCATTTAGGTTGATGCTAAAACCAATTACCCTAACACCTGTAGTCTCGACAGCTTCTTCCACACAGGCTCTCAGGTTAATCATCAGGTCTTCCATCCCTTTCGGATATACTTTGGTGGTATGAACCCTGGCGGGCAAAACACATATGTCTACTAACCGGCTCCCATCACGCTCTTTGATAATCTCGTTATTTAGAGTCCTTCCCGTGATATACATGCCCGAAATGAACGTGCCGTGATACTCATCCTTGTATTTAGGATTGAGATTGTCCACACGTCCGACAACATAGTCTTCAAGTACGGCGGCCACGCCAGAGTCTGCAACACCTATCAATGGCATATTTCCCAAATTATCAGGGGGAGGAATCTGCGCCACTTCTGTCCCATCAATTCTGAACGAAGGCCCTAGCACGCTCTGAAGGGCTGGGGCTATCGAAATTCTTTTCACCACCGGATGGTTGGCAACGAAATCAAGCAGCCTTTCATAGTCTGCCACATCCACACTAATCCCTTCTTCCTTTGCATCTGATGTCACGATTCCCTCATTCAGCTTCACAACAGCATCCTTCTCATTGGTCATATACACCACATAACTCCGCTTTGCTGTTCGCAGGCTCGAATGATAGGCTCTCACTCCTTCAATGTTCCTGAGCCCTTCCACAAACGAGCGGAACATCTTCTTGGTTTCCTCTACGTCGTCGGTATCCAGTGCATTATAGGTCTTAGGAGTTTCAAACAGTTCCACATAAAGATAGCCACCTTCATTCTCACGGATATGCTTCACCAAGTCCTCAGCGCTAAAACTACAGCGGTCTGCCGCTTCTATGGATCTCAATTCCTTAATTGCACCTACTTCGCTACGCCACGCACTAGGTTTGGCTTCCATCTCACCCGTCTTCTCGTTCAGTACCAGTTTAGGAGTATCTTCAGCATTTTCCAACACGCCTGACTTTATCTTCTCTGCACTCGAAGGACTGAACCTCACAAGCATTTCGCCACGCTTGCCGCCACCCACGACCATACACTCATTGGCAGAAGTAAGCAGTTTCTCCGTAGGGTGGTTGCTCTTGGCTATTGCTTTTGTTTCGAGCACCACCTTGGCGTAGGCTATCTTCGTGTATGGGTTCTGCCGTTGGGCACTACTGAACAGATCCAGTTGCTCAGTAAACTGCGCCCTATGGCTTATAAACACTTCATCCCTACCTGCATAGTAATCCTTATTATGGCCACCATGCGGTCTTACCTCCACTTCCACGTATTCCGTAGAATTAGTCACAACTTGAATCGGATAATTATTCATACGCTATGCCTCCTTCTTTTTAAGTTTACTTATGGATGACGGCGCAAGATTGAACATCTCGGCCAAATCTTTCTGCTTCAATGTCGGGTTATCGTTCAGAATGTTTCTAACCATCTCATCCAGCGGCTTGTCCAGAGCCTCTTTCACCATTTTGCTCACTCTGCCGGTATTCAGCAGCACATACCGCTGCATCAGCCTCACAAGGCTCTGATTTTTATACTCTGGTATAATGCTCATACGTTTTAGCCAGTTGGCCATTTTCTGCACATCTGCGCCGGTTGCCCCTTGCAGGCACCAGCTCAGGAATTGCACCTCTGCCTCATTATACTCCAGCGGTTTCACGAATTTCTTAATCAGCACAGGCAACACTCCTTCCGAGGGCTTGGGTATCTCTATCTGTACATCAAATCTGCGCCAAATGGCAGGGTCAAGCAGCTGCTCGTGGTTGGTCACACCAATAGTGAAACCTACCTCGTCCCTGTCATCCAAGCACTGAAGCAGAGTATTCACAATTCGCTTCACCTCGCCCACTTCTTGTGGGTCATCCCTCAACTTGGCAATAGCATCAAATTCATCCAATAACAATACACATTTATATCTGTTAGCGAATTTGAACAGATTGCTGATATTGCGGCTACTAGTTCCAAGGAAGGAACTTACAATGCCGTCCAGTTTGGCAAGCACCACGGGCAGTCCCACTCTCTTGGCAATCCACTTGGCCAGATGGGTCTTGCCTGTACCAGGGTCGCCATAAATAAGGCAACTCCTTGAAGGGGTGGCATTCATCTTCACAAGCTTGCTGTAGTTTGTCCATTCCAGTACCACTGAGTCTACAGCCTCTTTGATCTGGTCGTTAAACAACGGTTCTTCTTGCGGCAGACCGTTGTCAAAGATAACCTCCAGTATAGGGGCGGCGGTTTCTTTATCCACCGGCACAGGAGTCTTCTCTGTCAGGATCTCTCCCTCCAGAGCAGACGATGCGCTAATAGTTGCTGAGATCATAGGCTTCACCTTTTGTGAAGATTTCAGGATTTTCTCCAAGGTTTTAGCCTCCTTTTCATGCCCATCTTTCTTATAGGCATCCACTAAACGCTGAATGTTATATTCAACGTTTTCTTTGTCATCAGAGCCGGCAGCCCTGCATAACGTCTGAATAATATTAAAATACGGCACCATATTATAAATGTATTTATTTGCTTGAAATCCGCTGCAAAAATACACAAATTTCCATAACCAACCAAATAATTTCACATTTTTATTAAATAATTTCCATTGTTAGGCAGAAATTTCCTACTTTCGTAATAAAAAAAGGCCAGCCCCCTTTTGGGAACCAGCCTTATTGTTGATAAAAAAATACAGGATTGTCCGAATTCAATGTCTAACCGGAGAACCTCGGACAAGTTCTCACAGTGCCTGAAAAGGAGCAGGCGTTAAGCAACACCGAAATGGCTCGTACAGTTCAAAAAGCTCGAAGCGCAGAAACCGGACGCTTCATTCTGATGAAGGAAGCAGAAAAGCATCCTCATACTACTATCGTTGAGAAAGTGAAAGTTGGTCCTACCAAATATCGCAAGCAACAAATTCAATGATCTCTAAAGGCAAGAGGATAATCCATAGTGGCAGCCACGAATTAACCTCTTGTTTTCCTCGCTCCACGCACATTTGGGAGTTGCCCAAAAGAGCCTTCCGCTCCCGCACGCAGGTCGTGCAGCCGCAAGCATCAGCACCGCCTTTTTTTCTAACAGCAGGGGTTCAAGTGTTATTGAGCATTTCAACTAGTTCATCAGGGATATCTTGATGATCATTTGATAATTTTGAAGATTTCTTTCCCAATGTAGCAATATTAGACATCTGCGACATTGAAAGAAACGATCTTACTGATACATCTTCAAATAAGTTATCGAAGTAATTGACATAATAACGGCTCTCCAGTGATTCTTTAATCCTTGTCGTAGACTTCCCAAATGTCCCAGACATCATCATTGAAGGAGCTATATGGTCAGACGGAAGGTGTAGAACACTTCCATCTAAACAATCTGGCATTAGCTCATTCACAGTGCCAACAAAACTAATCATCAGCTCAGGAAAAGGAGAAAGATGTTTTGCCTCACAAAAAGTTATCATTTTGTCTTTTGGGATATATGTCAACGAATACTTTGTTGCATAATAATCAGTTGTTTCTGCAGTTTTTTCCTCTTTTGCTACTACGATATCTGGTGTTGTAAAGACCTTATCGTCATAGGCAGACTGAACTGTTGCATTATGAAAGACATAGAAGCTTTTTTCTTTGCCATTCATATCTACTTTTGTAGCTTTGAAGTATGAGAAATTCTGAAGATGTCCCTTTGGACTACACTTGAATTTATATTTGCCACCCTTCAAGTTCTGAGCTATCATAGAGTATCCTTTCTTGTCATAGTATCTAACAATCAGATTATAGCAGGTCATCTCAAAATATTCACTTATTCTTTTTGAGTGTTCTGCCAACGTTATACGATACCGGTTGGCAAAATCTGTCAAATCTTTCTCAAAATCAGCAGGAGCCTTAAACGGTGTCGTCTTCTTCATGTTCCTTTATTTCAAATAACTCCTTACAGTTCCTAAGGAATTGTATCGTTTCAGAAAACTCAAAGAACTTTGGACTTAACTGATATTTATCTTGTATCTGATTGAACTTGATAACAGCAGACCATAAATGACCTTGTTGTTTTTTGTCAAATAGAAAACTTCCGATCTTTATCGGGCACTCTTTCTCATTCCCTTTATTAACTGATGTATAAAAGGATGTTGCGCCCTGCATATGGCCCATCACGTGCCTATAAAAAAGGCACATAGACAACAAGGCATTAATTGTAGAAGAATAATCCCGAAGTACTTTATAATTATCATACCTCGCTAAAACATTATCCACCTCCCTTTTCCGGCTATTATATTCCAGGTATAAGGGATGCGTAACTGCCCCTGGCAGGCCTTTTGTAAGTATGCTCAACATTAGAGACTGTTCCATTTTCACACCCATTGATTCACTCACTTAAACTTTTCATCATCTCCATCAACTTCTTTAAATCCATTGTTCAGAGTCTAATATCCGTTTGCAAAAATAACGATTTTAATTTATATGGATTGCTTATTTACCGAATTTTTCTCAATTTACCCACAATTTTCTACATTCCAGGCACAAAAAAAGCTGATTAGCCATCGCTAACCAGCTTTTAATCCTCACCCATAAGCCATAAGCCGTAAGCCCTTAAGCTCTTAAGCTCATAAGCCATAAGCCGTAAGCCATAAGCTATAACCCGTAAGCTCATAAGCTATAACCCGTAAGCTCCTAAGCTATAACCCGTAAGCCATAAGCTCCTAAGCCATCAGCCTTCATACCTCAGCCTTCGCACTTCAGCCTTCTTAAATATTTCTCATGCAGATGGTAATACTTCTTCATGAAGAGCACATAGGTAATGGAAAGGAGAAGCATAACACCAATCATATAGCACCAATGAGCAAGAATTGTGTTGGGGACAATGTAAATCATGACGAGCGAGATGACCAGCTGCAGGAGCATATAGAACGTGCTCACCACCACATGACTCATCCCCAGCTCATTCGCCATCAGCTGATACGCATGCTTACGGTGCGCCTCACCAAGCCGCTCGTGCAGCATGATACGGTGGATAATCGTCAGGCATCCGTCCATACCATACACAATGAGCAGGACCATCCACGTCACGTCCCATGTCTGCATGATGAGGCGTCCGATGCAGAACAACACGATAAAGGCCATCCCAATGCTCCCCACATCCCCGGCAAAACACTTCGCCTTGCCCTTGGGGCGGAAGTTAAAGAAGCAGAACACCAAGACCCCGATGATTGCCACAATAAGAAAGCTCGGTTCTATAAATTCTTGAACTTTTGAACCATTAAACTCTTGAACCAAGAACAAGGGTACCAGCACCGCAAGCGAGTACCCACCCGTGATCCCGTTGATGCCATCCATGAAGTTATAGATGTTCGTTGCCCCCACGCAGATGAACAGGCTCAGGATCACGAACCACCACAGATGCCAGTGTATCATCCCTATTGCATGGAACATCAACCCCATCGCCACGAACTGCGCCACCAGACGTACACTGTCCGGCAGCGAGTGAATATCATCCCAGAAGCTGATACCACAAATCATCACCAGACCAACGATGAATGGAAAATAACCTTGAACTTTTGGAACAGCGAGCGCAGTCTGAGCTTGCTCAAGGACTGCCGAGTCGTGACAAAAGTCAGCGGAGGCACCTTCGCTAACTACTCGCCACATGAACCATACAACCATTGAGATGGCAAATATCACCCCACCACCCCGTAGCACGATCGAAGAGTGACTACTCCGTTCATTTGGCTTATCAATGATATTGTACTTATCTGCAATACGGAAGTAGATCAGTTCGACCGCGAACAGAACGATTGCTATAACTATGTATTCTATCATGTCCATGTTTGTTTCTATTAGGATTTTCTCAGATTTCTTGCTCGAAGAGCAATCCTCCCCTACATCCCTCAACCTTCAGCCCTATTTACGTTTTTGTTACTTTCGATATTATCGGGATAAAGAAGAATCGTGTAAATCCGTGCGATTCGTGTTCGTCTTAAGAGTCATCCCTTCGCTCTCAATAAACGCCTGCAGTCTTTCAACTTTCAACAATACTATTCATGTCTTTTTCCTTGTAATACGACAGAAACGCCAACAACCATCCTTCTCCACGTTACCTTGATAGAGTCAAGTGGGAATATCGTGAAGAAAAATGCTCCATCTTTCAGGTGTTTCCAGAAAGAGATGGTTTTATATACGATGTATGGATACTTCTTCTGATACGAATAGTCTCTGTTATGCCCGAAGTTTCCAGTCTCTAACACAAACTCCATGACACGAACGGCCTTACGTTTCCATTTCTTATCATCTGAATAGAATGGCATTGCGTCTATAGGCATACCAAGATAATCCACGGCCAAAGCAGCAAATGCTCTCCACTCCGTCATCAGGCCCATTTTTCGAATCCGCGATTCCAACAATCCGTGATTCAGTGAATCCTTATATATCCATAGCAGCCTGCACAAATCGCAAATTTGACGTAATCCTATTCCTTCTTTATAGAAATGTTGGAGTATGTGAGCAAAAACAAAAACTACATCTTCATCTGCTGCGGGAAGAAATACCTGCGTGCCCCCATTCATCCAAGACCGAACCTTGCCCTCATAGAATACGGTATTCTGTACCTTGTCGAGTCCACGGTCAAGACTCTGCCAAAGACCACTACGTAATGTTCCGTGCTGTTCCACCGACCAGTCGTCGATGGTCATCGCTATGTGTTTGTTATATGTATTTCCGTCCTCAATAGAAGTCGCCAATGGAGATAGAATCTGTAGAGCTTTTTTAAAATTGTCTTCACTAAGGAACAAATCCACATCACCACATGCTCTCAACAACGGTTTCTCATAACACTGGGCTATCCCCTGGCCTTTCACGAGAATGGCATATACATCTTCCTTTCGCAACAGTTCAATTAACCATGCTACAAACTCATTCATCGCCACGTTCTGCTGCTCTATTATCTGCACCTCACCAATCCATTGCAACAATAGTTCCTGTGATATATCATCCTTGCTTATTGCCCCTTGCTCTATAAACCATTCAAGGCCTTGCAGGACAAGACCTTGAACCGACTGCTCCAATGCAAGTTGATATATATAATTACAGTCCACGTCCTTGAACTCTTGAACGTTGAACTTTTGAACTGACCTTTGGTCGCCGCCCCACAATCCGGCTTGCAATAAAGCACAAAAAGCTTGTAGATTGTTATCCAATTTCATCAAGAAACAGTTCTATATCTTATAGTTTGTCAGCACATCTAACGGTTCCCAGCCGAGTTCTTTTCGGACCTTAGCATTACTGAAAGTTAGTGACTTCGTCATTTTCTCCAATTTATAACTATTAATGGGAGCCTTTGAACCCAGTAAATCCCCAACCTTCGCCATGCACCATGCCATCCAGTAAGGGATACTGATTGGTTTATGCTTCCCCAGTTGCTTAGCTACAGACATAGATATCTCACCAAATGAAGGTTGGTAGGAATCACATACATTGTACACGCCACCCTTCTCTTCAAGAAGCGGTAGCAATTGGGCAATATCCTCTGCCATCAGAATACTTTTGATAACCTTACCCCCAGCAATATTCATATAGTATCCCTTTTGGATACCTTTCACCATAGCGCCAAGATTGCCTGGAGCATTCTTGCCCGCAAGCAGTGAAGGACGAAGAATGCCAAGAACAACACCATTCTTTGCACACCACTCAGTAAGGTACATCTCTGCCATAATTTTACTCTTGGCATACGGAGTGTTTCCATCTAACGGATGTTCTTCCGTTATCAGTTCCCCAAATTCACAGCCATACACAGCGACAGTGCTGATAAAGACAATGGCTTTAGGAATACCAGCTTTTTCAAGAGCCTTGCAAAGGTTAATTGTACCTTGATAATTCACATCATAGAACACCTGCTTCTCTGCCTCTGTTTTAGGTACAGTATGCGCCTTACCCGCTGCATGAAGCACCACGTCATAATGTGTATTAATGAGGGGAACTTCCGTGGCCATATTTATCTTGATATCATCTTCATCGGTTAGTCCGATTGTATGAACATCGTATGTCTTCTCTAGTATTGGGCGTATATTATACCCCAAAAAGCCTGAGGCCCCAGTAAATAGTAAGGTTTTCATAATTAGCCAAAAATACGATTAAGCCATCCATCTAAAGAATACTTTTTATATATGCCTTCATCAACGGGCACATACGGGGATGTAATAAACTCTAAAGGAACACTTGGATTGTTTCTGTCTACAATTAAAATATTTTGAGCGTTATAAAAATCATAATTATATACTTCTGCATTTGTAGTTATCAATTTCCTTTGAGCACCTAAAACCTCGAGCGTACGTATCGTCAGACCAGTCTGTTTAGGGTGTTGAATATCCAAAACTATTTTAGACTTTTTTATAATCGCCATCGTTTCCTTATTAGATAATGGCTTATATTGAAATTGATTAACATGTGTTCGCCTAAAATGAGCATTTGTCAGTTTTAGATATAAATATAATTTTCTGCTTTGCAAATAAAAATACAGGAAAACTTTTCCTCCTGCATTTTCAATTTGATTTCTTATAGATGATGCTAAAGGATAGCGATCGCTATGAGCCGTGCCTATAAATGAAAGGTCATAATCGTATGAGTTCGCCTTATCAAACAAGCTATACTCATTTAGATAAAATAGTGGACAGAACTCTATCCTGTCATCATACTTTTTATCCCCTGGGTCAAAAGTAAATATTCGACGACAATATGGGAGATATTTTTTTGTTCCAATTTTGTTCTGAATCGAATCCCACATATATAGCAAAACTTTAATACCGGGATTTAAAGCAATTGTTTTTTCCAGCAATGGTAAAGGAAATGCTTCTGGGCTTAATAAAAAAAGCACGTCTATTTTAGGTATAGACTCAATTTCCTTTTCTATTGGTTTATAATACTGCCTAATTTTAGCTGCATAAAGTTTCTTATGAGCACGCAGCAGCCCCTTTCCTAAAAAACTATTTGAAGGGCGATCATCAAAAAAACGAACAATAGCGCCTAATTCTTCCATTCTTTTGGCTATTGCATACTCATAACCAAAAAAGCTGGGTGAAATAAACAATATAGTTTTCCTTGTAAAATCCATTAATTATTCAAAATTAAGTCAATCTTCGTATCATTTCCATATTCACAAGGCGAGTCGTACGGTCTGTCAGGGAAAGCACCATACTCTAACTTAATATCCAGGTTATGCTCCTTGATAAACTGCTCCACCCTTTCTGCCAAACTTATAGGCTTTCCAGTGCAGCAATTGATAATTCCCGTCACTTCTTTTTGCATTACAGCAGCGGATAGCTGATTGGCCAGTTCATCTACTGTGATAAAATCATACTGGTTTTTACCAGTAGTGAACGGGAATGTTTTCTTGCCTTCTTCAGCTGCTAACAGTAGCTTGCAGAAAATAGAATTATTTTTCTTATCATCACCTAGGATATAGTAGCAGCGAAGCCACTGAAGAATACATTCCTTCTGCTTGCAATAAAGAATCATAGCCCTGCGGAGAGCGTCCTTTGCAATACCATACATAGAAATAGGATTGCAGGGCGTATTCTCATCAATAGAACCTTCCCAATAACCAACTTCGTGCATTGTTCCCATTACAGCCAGTTGCTTCAATCCACTATCAATCATAGCGGTCAAGAACTTATAATGAGCAGAAAGATCGCCAATCTGAGTGGGGGCATTATGAACAAAACCATTTCGCCAAGCCATATGGAGGCAAACATCAGGTGAACCTAATTGTTCATATACATTGCCTTCTAGCAATTCAAAGAGGTTTAACGTCTTACGTTCTGCTCGCTCATCTACATCATTTGTTATAATATCACATGCTATCACTTCAGCACCTTTATCCAAAAGGGCTTTCACTACGTGACGGCCAATGTAACCATTGGCTCCTGTTACAAGTACCTTCATACGTAAATCATTATTTAAAGAGACCCTTCTGTTTCATTTCCTCCAAAGAAGCCTCGTAATTATCTGTCTGTAATTCCTGATGGTTCACCCAATCGGTGAACTGTTTGATGCCTGCATCAAATGACCACTTGGGCTGGAATCCAAGAATCTGTTTTGCAAGGGTGATGTCTGCATAATTGTGGCGGATATCGCCCAAGCGATAATTGCCAGATACAGTCAACGGTACCTCTAAGCCATAATGCTTGCAAAGCGTCTGAGCCACGGTCTTTACATCTGTTGCAATGCCAGTACCCACATTGAACACATGTCCGTTTGCCTCTGGCACTTCCATACCGGCAATGGTCGCATCTACCACATCATCAATATACACGAAGTCACGTGTCTCTTTACCGTCCTCAAAGATGTTAATGCCTTTATGGCTCTTAATGCGATTGGAAAATATACTCAAAATGCCCGTATAAGGATTCGTCAATGACTGTCCAGGACCATAAACATTCTGGTAGCGGAATGAGACTGATTCTATACCTATGTTCTTACAAATCAGGTGTACCAACTGTCCCTGTACCTGCTTTCCAATGCCATATACAGAAGAAGGATGGATGGCACTATCTTCTGTTGTAGCAACTAATGAAACTTTTCCGCCACACTTAGGGCAATGGCATTCAAAGTCACCTTTGGCCATATCCTCATCCTTGCGCTCTGTAGGATATACATCGCCACACTTGTCGCAATGATATTTACCTTCGCCATAAATGGCGCGGGATTCCGCAACCACCACACGTTTGACGTGATTCTTGATGTTGGTTAGGATATCCAGCAGCAAGGCTGTACCACCAATGTTAACATCTATGTAACGTTTAATTTCATACATAGACTGCCCTGTGCCTGTCTCTGCTGCAAGGTGTATCACATAATCTGCATCTTGCAAGCCTTGTTCAAGGGCTACTTTATCACAGACATCTGCCTTGATAAAACTCACTTTATCCTTGATACTACAATAGAGCGGAGATGTCTTGTCTGGATCTTTACCGTGTATCTGTTCTAACAGATTGTCCAGAACAATCACCTTATATCCCCTCTCCATCAGTTTCAGGGAAATATGCGAGCCTATAAAACCAGCTCCGCCAGTTACCAAAACTTTTCCCGTCATAATTTCACCCAATGTTTAGTATTAAAATTATACTTCTTTATAACCCTTGCTGGAGCACCCACTGCTATTGAATAATTGGGTATAGAATTAATAACAACACTATGAGCTCCAATCACACACCCTTCACCTATAGTAACTCCTGGCATTATGCATACGCCCTCACCAATCCACACGTTATTCCCGATTTTTACTGGTGCAGTATTATATTCCCTTTCAATAGGAGGTATTCTAGGATCAGAGTCTTGAAAGCTACACTTATATGTTCCATGACTATTGTCGGATATAAAGATATGTGATGCCATCAATACATTATCTCCAATGGTTATATTATCCATAGCTACTATATGAACATAATCATTGATTTGGATGTTTCTTCCAAATACCAATTTTACCCTATCGGGCTTCTCTCCTGCAAAACAGTCAAATCTACATCCAACACCAGTAGTTAGTTTTTCACCAAAGTTTATAAATTCTTTGCCCCTAATAACAATAGGGAACCTAAACAATCGAACCTTAGAAGAGAGCAATTTGGTTCTCAACAACCACCAAGCAAGCTTTATCTTGTCGCCTATTGAATAATTGTTTTTTATTCCCATAATAATTTCAAAGGTTTTCGTTTAACAAAGAAAGATATATATCTGTTGTTTGATTATATGTTTTGTCCCAACTGAATCTTTTGGCATTTTCAAGCCCCTTTTTTATTTCATAACTGCGATATTCATCTTTTTCCAAGTAATGCATTCTGTCAATTATTGATTCCTTATTAAAATCTGAGATACACAAATCTGTATCTCCTGCAACTTCTGGAATGGATGAGCTTTGAAAACATACTACAGGAGTTCCTGCTCTTTGAGCCTCAACCACCGGAATACCAAATCCTTCATATAGTGAAAGATACAAAACGGCAAATGATCTATTATAAAGTTCATTGAGAACCTCATTACTAATACCCCTCATTGAAAAAAATCGCCCATCAAGCTGTTCTGTTAACCATTGCCTCTCTTTATTAGAAATAATCTCACCTCCAACAAATACAAGTGGTTTCTTTGTTTCTTTACAAACATCTACAGCTAACTTAAAGTTTTTATAAGGAGTAGACCTATTACCTACATATACGATGTACTCTTTTGTAGCAAAAGGGATATCTAATTTATAATCATTATCTGACAATAAAGGATGATAAAGCTCATCAACCCCATTATAGACTACAGCTATTTTGTCTTCTTTTGTATCTGGCAGAAAGTGAAGAAGGTCGCGTTTAGTATTTTCTGAAATACATATAATTTTATCAGAATTCCGGATAGCGTCCCACTTCTGCTTTGAATGAACATATCTTCGGAAGCCCTTCACATAATACTCATATACAAAATCGTGGACTGTAGTTACGTTTTTAGCCTTGACACATCTATCAATTCTGTAATGGGAGGAATGGAAGATATATGGTTCTTTTCTATGGCTTTTTATGTCAAGATATCTTTTAATTGTTAATAGTGAATTCGACTTTACGTCTATTAACTCCTGCGGTATAGATATATTATTCCTGAACACGTTGGAAGTCGCTCCTTCGTATTCAATAAAGTTCATTTTAAAACGATTGTCCTTCAACAGACGGTTTAAATGCTCTGTCCAAACAACTGACGCACCACCGCCATGTTGTAAAGAGTAAATTATATTATCAAGCAACAATTCCATAATTAAACACCTAACACTTCCGCCAATGATGAACGTAGAGCATTTATATAACCTTTGCCGTATTTCAAGTCGGGTTCCATATAATTACCCTCTCCCCACTCGTTCCATGATTTCAAGAACAAAATCTGTCGATTAGGGCGTTTATGTTTGATCACATTCAACGCCTTTGTCACATGCTTTTGGAACAACTCTGGTGTCGCGTCTTGATATACACAACCCTTTTTACCACTCCGAGGCGTATGGTCCCAGTTAGGTATTAATGATGGTATAATATCTTCATCTAAATCTAACTTTTCATTAACAAAAAACTTAGATATAAAAGAATACTTAATAACCAATGGTTTTTTAAGAATCTTATACTTGAACAATTCCCAGGGTATTCTCTTTATTACTTCTCTATTAAAACGATACTCACCGAATCTTACTATGTTAATACAATCAAATCTTAGGCTACGCAGTTGTTCTATCTCTGCCGCATTTACAGTATGACCAATAAAGAAAAAGCCGTCAGCAATCTCAGATTCCTTTATCAACTGATTAAAAACATCCATAAAATGTTTGACATCAGGATGCATCAACGGCCTGTAGATTACAAAGACCGGTTTGCCATCAACCCTTAAATATCGTTTGTCTGACAAAGCCCGCTTAATATAGTTAAAGTGGTTCACTATATCCTCATCACCCGGATAAAGTTGTTCCATCAATGTTTTACCTTTGGCTGTGCCGTCAGAATTCCAAACCTTAGACATCCATGACTCATTTGCCCAACCTAGGCAGAATGGAAAATCTGGCTTTCCTGAATCCAGGATCTGACGCAATGGTGTATCCAGCAACATTCGACCATTACCAAACCAGTAGTGCCAATAGCAGAAAGCGGTTACTCCAGCTTCCTTTGCTAGTTCTACTTGTCTCTCTTTAACTTCTGACATTCTCAAGTCATAATAACCAAGATCTGCAGGCACTTTTGGCTGATAATGACCTCGGAAAAGCGGTTTTGCCTTTCCAACATTTGTCCATTCTGTAAAACCTTCTCCCCACCACACGTTATTCTCCTTAAAGGGATAATATTGGGGCAAATAGTAAGCTATTATTTCCATATGCTTTTCATTTTTCTAAATATCAAGTACGCTATTGCATCAACTCCCAAATAGCTAGTAATTAGTTTTAACTGATCTTTCTTAAATTGCTTGTCTTTTTGTGAATAACTCACACCACCACCTTCATAAAGAACAATATTTTGTTCTACATAGCAAAACTGAACTTTCTTCCACAATTTCATATTCACGTCCCAGTCAGCAAATAGTCTGTAGTTAAGATTGAAAGGATATTCAAGCAGTGCCTCTCGAGGATAGAATATGGTTTGGTGGCATATATTCGTATGCGCCAATCTATATTTTGAGAAAGCGCCTATTCTGTATGGAATCTCTTCATTATCCTCATTTTTTGTAATAGCATTACCATATATGAGTTTTTTATCAATCAAATGATTTGCCACATTAGCCAACACTTCATTGTCATATAACAAATCCCCAGCGTTAAGGAAATAAATGTAATCTCCCTTTGCCAGACGCACACCTTTGTTCATTGCATCATAAATGCCTTTGTCTGGCTCAGAAACAATTATCAAGTCAGCCAGCCTGTCTTGATATGAATTAGCAACCTCTAATGTTTTATCATTAGAACAGCCATCCACTATTACCACCTCATAATCCTGATACTTCTGCAAACAGACAGAATCGAGGGTGCCAACTAACTTTTCTCCAGTATTATAAACAACTGTAATAATAGAAAACTTCATCCTCTTTTTCTATAAACAAATTTACAACCAACTAACACGGAAAAAAACACTAAAACAATAGTACTTAGCAATATTGAGAACAAATTTCCCATTCCGTCTCTAAAACTTCCAAGAAAATATAAACTTCGCCAAAAACAAAAAAACAAAAAAGACGAGAAAATAAGGCTATTCGATCGCTTAAAAGTGGATGCAACAAGTTTGCATACAAATAGCGCTTGGAATAACGTGAAAATTAGCCCTCCAAAATATCCAAAGTAAATTAGTGTGGAAATGGGGAATAATTCAACTGGCCCCGTAATATCTTCAAAACCTTTATTCACCAATCGGACTAGCTGGAAACCTATTGGCATGTCCGCATTACTCTCTGACATAAGCCTCAGAGGTGCCAGTAGCCCAACGGTAACATCACTCCATGGGGAATTTGCTGTTACATCCTTCCATACATCATTTGGTAAAGACATCCAATAAAGATCACCGCATGCAAGTACTCTGGTAAGCATGGGTAACCAAGCACCAGATAAATTTGTTGCTTTTTCTATCGCAAAAGTAAACAAAGTAACCGTCAATGCAATAATTAACAATCTTTTATAGTGTGACAACTGAATTTCTTCACCTTTATAAAACAATTTATACCCCCAAAATGCAAAGATATACGTCAAGAAACTTGAGCGACTTCCGGACAAGACACCAAAAATGACAAAAGGAGCCATCAATAACATTAAACCAAGTTTTGAAAGCCGTTTTGAGAAAAATCTATGATAAATATAAAACAAAGAATAACAGAGTAAAAACGGAGAAAAACGAGATATTATTCCTAGCCCCCCAGCTCCTGTAAAAGTAACCAACCTTGAATCATCGTTAAAAATCGGGATACCTCTCAATGCATAAGTTAAAAGAGTTGAAAGTATATATATTGAATAACATATTATAAAAAAGGCACTTTGGCATTGTCTGTCATTAGTAATTTGAATCTTTGCTTTACCAATACGTTCCGGATAGAATATGTATAAAACACAAAAGAATAGTAATATACACAACATCACATAGGAAAAAGCGTAATTACTTACTAAGTTCAATTTATACAAATATAACACGACACTAATTCCGACACAGAATTGGAATAAAATATATTTAACTGGATTAAACCAAGAAGTTGCAAGCTTATTTATAAAAATAACGCCAATGGTTAGGACAATTGCCGCTATATTAAAATATTGTGAAATGTTATCACTGAATACAAGAAAGAATTCATAGTTATTCATGTCAGTATGGGCTATATCAAAGATTTATATATTGATGCCAGCCTTTGGGCAGATTCTGCCCACGAGAACAACTTCAACCTCTCATAGCCAGATTCAACTAAAGAATTCCTTTCCCGTTCAGACATATTACATATTCTAGTCATCGCATCATATAGAGAAGAACCATTATGACCATCAAAATAGATGGCTGAATCCCCTGCAATTTCCGGAAAACAACTAGCGTTGTTAAGAATAACAGGGCAGCCAGCAGCGAATGCCTCCAAAATAGGCATTCCAAATCCTTCATATAAAGATGGGTAAACGAATGCTGAAGCATAAGCATAATAAGATACAAGTTCCGTATCATTTGCACGGACGCAGAGCACTTTATCATCCAATCCTCTTGAATGAATATAGTCCTTTTCGTTTTTCTCAAAAGGCATCCCAACACATATCAATTTATAATCTTTATGAACTTTAGAAAACTTGTCAAATTCATTCAATGTATGAAAGAAATTCTTGTAGCCATTTCTCATGCCAACAAATAGGAAATAGGATGTATCTTCTTTCCTTTGTGGAATGTTGCTAGACACTTCGGGACCGCCATGATAAATAACACTTATTTTTTGAGGGTCTATATTAAGTAATCTTACTATATCCTGTTTTGTGTTTTCTGAGACTGCAACAATATGACTGGCTTTAGCAGATAATTTTTTCTTCCAAACGATTTGAGGATCGTCTTGCCGGTAATACTGCGGGAAAAGCTCAGGCATCATGTCATGAATAGTGAGAACAAATGGCTTATCTCCGATATGATCAAGAAAATATGGATTATAAAAAGTGGGATGAAATACATCAAAATCACATTTAGCCAAATGTTCCTTTGCATAAGATAAATTCTCGTTTTCAATCGTCCGAATAATACCTAACTTCTCAAGTGTTAGGTACAACCTCTTTTTTCCCTTGAATGACACATTAGGAAGAAAAGAGAAATAATCAAAACCACCAACTGTACTTTTACAAAGGTTAGATTCCCTAAGATGGGCGTTATTTGTTTTATTCAACAAGATTTCATAATCAATACCGTTTCCGAAAGCTTTCAATAGCTCACAGAAACATTTGGATACGCCACCATATCTCTGCATTGAAAATGCTTGATAATCATATAGTACTTTCATGCCACTACTTAAATAAATGATGCATCTTCTTTAGAAAGCTATGGAATGACGGATGATATAGCAGGAAATACGTTAATCTAAGTTTGAAATCTAATGGATAGAAAGATTTTACGTAATCGTCATTTTTCTTTTTATCAAATTTTGTCACATCTGGCCACACTATTGGTTGCATGGCCTTATCAATTTGCATTTCTGAACTTCCACAATGAGTACCAGAGCCATCAAGACCAATATTCTCAATTAAAGATCTAGATGGATATACAGAGTAACAATTATGGATATATGCTGCAAAATGATACCTGATTGACCAGGAACTATTGTTCCCATGTAATAAATTGTACATTGTGTGATAATGGTCGCGACCGCCCCACTTGTCGAAACCTCTTATTATATCCTTATGTCTAAAGATTCCCCTTAATGTTTCTGTGTCCCATATTACTTTATCCCAGCATCTTTTCCAGGTTCCGAAGCCCCAACTTGAAGGTCGGTTAACAAAAAAAGCCTCGCCGCCCGTGATATACGGCATAGCTTTAGAATCAACGAAACCACATACGGACCAGACCCTCTCGTCATTCTCGAACTTATTAAGCCCCTCATTCATAAACTTCAAAAAGAAAGGAGTTGGCACATCATCATCCTCTATCATTATCATCTTCCCGTGTTCAGAGATAACTTTCGAACAACCACGTATAGTCGCATTTGCCAATCCCCTGTTGATATCAGATTCATCTATTACAATTTTCTTAAAACCAGTAATTTGATGAATATAATCACGTGTTGCCTTCAACTTTTCTAGCCCTCCCTCTGAAATAGTAGGTTTGGGACCATCAGCAAAAATATACAACTCTGTTTCTTTTGCCTCTGGATTTTTCAAAATTCCTTCGATAGTCCTTTTTGTATGCTCCGGACGGTTATATACAAAAAGTACAATTGGTGCTATCTGACTACTCATATTTACTTCAGTTTATTATTAATTAGTGTCCAATTCAAGTTAAATAAAACCATGTGGTGGGTACCATCGAAAGCACTATCAACTGCTAGATATCCATTGTTCCTGCATAGTTTAGGATGCAAATCGCAAGAACCATATTGTTTAAACAATCCCGCGAATAATCTTCCAATAATAACAGATTTACCAGATTGCAAATCATACACAATTAATCGTTGATATTGCTTTTCATCAGGATATGAATCAGTTATCATATATCTGCCATCTTGTGAGAAAGAAGGATGTCCATCAATATTCAGATTACTTGCATTTAGAAACTTTGATAATTTATACATTTTACCCATTCGCTCATAATACTGATAACCACAGCTCTGGCCAACCAATCTTTTTCTAAGGCTACCTTTAATTGAATATGGAATTAAAGAAACCATTAACTTTTTCACAAGATTTGACGCCCCTCGATTAGGCGTAGATTCTGCAAGAATCTTCTTTCCTTGGAACTTATCCACTATCTTCTTATGTATCTTATTTTCGCAGGTGTAAATAGCAAAATTATCATCACCGTTCCAACCAAAATGGGACCAATAGTAATTTCTCCAACCATCTATTACCTGAAGATTACTGCCATCAATGTCTGCTATGAACAAGCGTGTCTCATAATCATCTAATGACCCCATCGTAAAACGATGAAGGAAGCAGAAGCGCTTTCCAGAAGGGCTAATCATTATATGTTCCAACCAATGTTTTGCAGAAGCAAAATAATCTTCCGCATCCATGTTAATTACATCTTGAATAGCAACAATCCTCTTCCTTGTATTATTTTCTATGTCTATTTCAAAAATACCGTCATCTTCAGCAACTCTCACATCATAATCTGGATTTGCCACTGATTCATAATGATAGGCGCGACACCAGTGAGAGCGCTCAAAATTAAGCGAAATAGATTTTTTTCCATCTGGAGTAAGTCCGTAAATACTCCAATTAATTACCTTTTCTTCGTGAGTTTCAGTATCTACTATTTTTGCAATATTGTGAACTCCGTCTGATGTGTTAAAAATAACTTTATCTTCATTACCATTTCCTGGTAGCCATTGCATCATAGCTCCCTGTTGCCAATTATATGAGTCAGATTCGCCAATGTGGTGCCACACACCGGAGGGGATTTCAAAATAGCCAAGTTCAATTATCATCCCATTCTCAACCCTCTTCGCATCATTGGTTGTTCTATTACTCAACATTTTAGTCTGGTCAAAATTTAGGGTGTCATAATTATAATAGCCAAACCAACTGCCAGAAGGTGTCTCATATACAGGGGTGAGATATTTACCTATTCTAATTTTATTCATTATTTCTTTGTAATTTTATGAATTACGTTATTTACCTTACTAATAACAAAACTCTTCTCACGATTATTCAAACCTAAAACAAATATCAACCCACCATCTATAATCAATGAGAGGGCACTTGTGTTTATTAAAGTCCAGATGGAAGCACTCTCAAATAATGAATGTAAGAAGTAACAAATGAAAAAGCATAGGGCAAAAACGCCCATACAGCGAGCGACACAGCCTACTAAGTATTCCCTTAAGCTACATATCGGAAGATATTTCTTCAAAATAATAATACGAGCCAATACAGATAAGGGAATTGTAACCAAAGATGGTAATAGCGCATGAACTGGGCTACCACCGGCTTTCAATATTATATATGCAGCTGGCAATTCTAACAGAAGAATTGTCGCTAATGATATTTGCAGCCATTTTACATTACCTGTTGCGTGTATTTCCGATGCAACGGTCTGTGCCAAAGAATAAATTAACGAACCAAGAAGAATAATATACACGAAAGTATTAGTATATTCAGGTACAATCCCTAACCAGAGTTGTAATACGTATTCGGAATTGATTAAAAAAGGGATGACAATAAGCGACATTAAGAAGAACGTGAGCTTAGCTCCTGAATAAACAATTCTAAGACTTTCCTCTTCCTTACCTGCAGCATATAGCTTGGTAATTTGAGGATTCATTGCCATTGAAAAATTAGATGCAAAATTTAGAATAATGTTATTGACCGTTGAGGCAATTCCTCTCGCTGCATTTACTGTTGTTCCGAAAAACAGATTAAGAATAATATTTGAGCCTTGATCCTTTAATGTGAATCCTGTATTCCCGATCATCCCCCATCCTGCAAAAGAGAACATCTGCTTTAACAAAGGCTTATCCAAAACATATTTATAATGACTCTCTGGGAAACTTCTTCTACTATATACAATATATGAGAGGCTTACGATAACCTGTGAAGCCATAATCAATACCGCATAAAGAATAAGATGATCAAACGGTAAAAACATAAGGCAGAAAACTGTTCCCAGTTTCAGCAACGCTTCTGCAATGCTGATGTATGCATATATGTTCATCCGTTCGTGCGCAATCAAACAACTGGTATATGGTACCGTAAGTATAGACATCACAAAAGTTATAATGCTACATTGCAATACCCAGTTTGCTGCATACATCCTATCGTCAGGAATATTCAGTTTAGTATTTAAAAACCAAACACCAAAGCTCTCGGTGATAATAAGTACTATTATCGCAATAATAATATGAGTTAAAACTGCAGTGGAAAAAACCGTATTGAGTCGACCCGTTTCACCCTTACCCAACTCAAAAGAAATAAACCTCTGAGTTGCACCCATCATGCCCACATTGAGAAATGCGAGCATATTAACAACTCCTCCTACGACATTGTAAACACCATAGTCAGATACTCCAAGAACATTTAGCACTACTCTACTGGCATACAAGCCAATTACGAGTGTGAGAAGTAATCGGAAGTAAAGAAAAACTGTATTCTTTGCAATAAGAGTACTATTCATATAAAAACGTTTATATATATCGATATTTTACAAGGCAATTATCTAGCCTGGTAAATAAGTGATTTAATCCATTCCATACCGGGGTCAATAGTTTGTCTACTACAATGAAAATAATCATAAATAGAACTGAACGGACGAGCACAAAGAATACCAACGATAGTGTTTCAACTACACCTCCGCCAGGATTCACCTGCAACGGCCAAATATTGTAAAACCAATCGCGCAACATGGAAGAAATGTACGGTTCTTGTTGCAAAATATATATAGCAAAAACAGAACCCGCTAAATAATTAATAGCTCTGCTTTTAAAATGCCATCTGGATACTAACACAAAAGTGACTATAGCGTTGAAAAGAAGAAAAATACCATTATCCCAGTCAAATAGACACATCAGATAAGTAAGTTTTGTGTTTGAAAAACCGCTAAAGAACAATATCGGACCGATGTTTAACAAGATGAATAATCCCCAAAGAATCCAATTAGGAATAGTATTTATTTTATCGCTACACATACGGATGGTGTACCCTATAACATAAACTAAAATAAAATGTACCACATTCTTACCCAGGGCCAAAGGACCATCTACAGGCCCAAATATGCCCAGATACAAAGACATAAAGGCTAGAACAACTATTATGTACCTTCTTTTTTGAGTAGTGCTTTGATTAAGCACCTCATTTATTGCAGGCGAAAGCAAAAACAAACAAAGATAAGTAGAGATAAACCAATATGGGCCATTAGAAATAGGCATAAATGCTAGAAGGATATCATGAATGCCCCCTCCTCTCATTACTGTACAAGCGACCTCAATTGGTACAAAATATAGCAAAGTCCTACCTATTAATTTTGCCCCCCCCACTACAGATGCTTTTATGCCAAAATAGCCACTGATTAAAATAAATAACGTAACTGCGGTCCTAAACGGGAGCCACATTGCGTGGCCAATCATATTATTGGGCGCATATTCCATGATATACCATGATATACCATGATACATCAAAACGGAGAAAATCGCATAAAGGCGAAGAAACTCAAAATTACTCTCTCTTATTTTTGTTTCTTTACCAGTCATCTTAACGTGTTTGTTATATAAATAAATACAGTTGCTTCGATTAGATCCGCAGCGACTACAAGCTATAACTTTGAGTTAGTCACCTTCTACTATACATATTCTCGTAATACATTTTGTAATCACCAGAAGTAACATTATTTAGCCATTCCTGATTATCCAGATACCACTTTACGGTCTTTTCAATACCCTCTTCAAATTGTAAACTAGGCTCCCACCCAAGCTCTTTCTGCAACTTAGTGCTATCAATAGCATAACGAAGGTCGTGACCAGCACGGTCTGTTACGTATGTAATTAAATCCATGTCAGCCCCTTCTGGGCGTCCGAGGAGTCTATCAACGGTATTTATCAAAACTTTGATAATGTCAATGTTCTTCCACTCGTTGAAGCCACCAATATTATATGTTTCTGCTATCTTTCCGTTATGAAAGATGGTGTCAATAGCACGAGCATGATCAACAACATACAACCAGTCTCGCACATTCTCTCCCTTGCCGTACACTGGCAGCGGCTTTCTGTGCCGAATATTGTTGATAAACAGCGGAATAAGCTTCTCCGGGAACTGATAAGGCCCGTAATTATTGGAGCAGTTGGTCACAATTGTAGGCATACCAAAGGTATCGTGGAAAGCACGTACAAAATGGTCAGAGCTTGCTTTGGCGGCACTGTACGGGCTATGTGGCTGGTATTTTAAATCTTCTGTAAAGAATTTCTCACCATACGCCAAATGATGCTTGCCACTGGAGGCCTTAGTAGTAAACGGAGGTTCAATGCCCTCAGGATGCGTCATTTCTAATGCACCATATACCTCATCAGTAGAGATATGGTAGAAACGCTTACCCTCATATTTCTCTGGCAAGCTTTCCCAGTAAGCCTTTGCAGCCTGAAGCAATGAAAGAGTACCCATCACATTGGTTTGTGCAAAAGTGAATGGATCTTTGATGGAGCGGTCAACATGGCTCTCTGCAGCTAGATGGATAATTCCATCAATCTGGTCACGTTTCATAATATCCAGCATCATCTGGAAATCGCAGATATCTGCCTTGATGAAGTGATAGTTCGGTTTATCCTCAATATCTTTCAAATTAGCCAAGTTACCTGCGTATGTCAGCTTATCGACATTATAGATATTATACTGCGGATATTTGTTAACAAAGAGACGTACCACATGGCTCCCTATAAAACCAGCACCACCGGTAATGATTATGTTCTGCATATTATTCTTGCTTCTTTATGTTTGTAATACATACCTTTAACGAATCTGTCCAATAAGGGACTCTGATACCAAAGGTTTCTTTCACTTTAGTTTTATCAAGAACTGAATATGATGGACGTTTTACTGGACTTGGAAACTCTTCACTATGACATGGTTGAATATCACAACCATTGTTCCCTGAATATTCAGCGATCATTTTAGTGAAGTCGTACCAAGAACAAACACCCTCATTGCTATAATGATAAATACCTTCAACGGGATTCTTTAATGCTGCCACGATGGCTGTCGCAAGGTCCCATGCATAAGTGGGGGTTCCCGCTTGGTCAAAAACGACTTTTAACTGAGGTTTGGTCGCAGTCAGATTCAACATGGTTTTAACGAAGTTTTTACCAAACTCACTATATAGCCATGCGGTACGGATAATAACGTAAGACCCTCTCTTATCTCCCGTAAAGGGAGAAGATTCATCACCAAATACACGGATAATGTTCTGCTCTCCGTGAAGTTTAGTCAAGCCATAGACTCCAGTTGGTGTCCCTTTTTGGTCTTCCTTACAAGGGGTATTGTAAGGGTCGGCTCCAAAAACATAATCGGTAGAGATATGGACTAGTAGCCCATTGACTTCTTTCATTGCTATTGCCAAATTTTCTGGAGCCTTAGCATTCAGTAGTTCGACTAAATCATATTTCTCTGGTTCTTCTGCTCCATCCACATTGGTCCAAGCGGCACAGTTGACTATAACCTTAACATCATTCTCCTTTACCATCTTACGGATGGCATCAAAATTAGTAATGTTAAGTTTGATTGTAGATGTATCTACACCTTCACCTGCCAGTTTATGAAGCATCACAACGGATTCCGGATGCTCGTCGCAAACATCCGTGAAGATATATTTATCTTTTGATTCTTTGGCCACAATACGCATCTCATTGCCCAACTGTCCATTAGCTCCTGTTACAAGAATCACCATAATTAATAGAGGTTTACGTTAATGTTAAATGGACTGTCAAAATCTTTAAGTAAAGCGTGTTTTGTATCCTTTTCGCTCAATAATGCTTTATCTGTTGGAATCTTCCAGTCAATTCCGAGGCTTTCGTCTAGGATACTTATACCTCCATCTGCCTGAGGAGCATAGAAATTGTCGCACTTATACTGGAAGACTGCGGTCTCGCTCAACACAGCAAAGCCATGTGCAAAACCACGAGGTACGAAGAACTGACGGTGATTATCTTCAGTAAGTTCCACGGCAACGTGCTGACCGTATGTGGGGCTACCTTTTCGTATATCAACAGCCACATCAAGAACAGCACCTTTCACACAACGCACCAGTTTGCTCTGAGTAAACGGTGGACGTTGGAAGTGTAATCCACGCATTACTCCGTATGAAGACATACTTTCATTATCCTGGACAAAATTTACTTTATGTCCAAGGATGGGTACCACCTTTTCATCAAACTCTCTCTGCGAGAAACTCTCAAAGAAGTAGCCTCTCTTGTCACCAAAAACTTTTGGTTCTATGATTAATACACCATCAATGGCAGTTTGTATCACATTCATTTTTTTCTTCTTAATTCCTAAAACATCTAAAATCTCAAAATACACTAAAACTTACATGAGGTTTGAGTTTAATACCCTTATGGGATCCATATAGAGTTCATTGAAGTTGCACAAGATACCCAACTCGTAGTTAGTTATCGTTAGATAATTACGAACCTGAGCCTTGTGAACGTCTGTAAGTTCGCTCACAGCCTTCAGTTCCACGATTATCTTGTCATAGCACACAAAGTCTGCTATGTATTGTGCATCTAACTTTTCGTCTCTGTAATATACATCAAACCGTTTTTCGCGTTCGAAAGGGATGTTTCGGTGTTTTAATTCAATGGCCAAAGCTTCTTGATACACCTTTTCGAGTAGTCCTACACCGAGGCGTTTATGTACCTCGAATATCGCACCAACGATCTTAGCTGACTCCTCTTTATATAATATCATTTACGTCCCTTTCGGTTTTTACGTCTATTTCGGAATCCTTTTATACGTGTTGCAAGGTATTTGAGTTGATTTCTTCTTTCATCTCGTCAATTACCTTCAAAAGGTACTGCCCATACTGGTTTTTCAACATGGGTTTAGCTAATTCCCTCATCTTATCCTCAGAAATCCAGCCATTGCGGTAGGCAATGCCTTCAAGACACGCAACTTTTAAGCCCTGGCGTTTTTCAATTACCTCCACGAAGGTTGAAGCCTCTGCCAGAGAATCATGAGTACCGGTATCTAACCAAGCGAAACCGCGACCAAAGACTTGAACCTTCAATTCTCCATCTTTTAAGAATTCCTGGTTAACTGTGGTTATCTCCAATTCACCTCTTGCGCTTGGTTTGATATGCTTGGCAACATCTACCACCTTATTGGGATAGAAATAGAGACCTACTACTGCATAATTGCTCTTGGGTTCTTTGGGTTTTTCTTCAATTGAAAGGCAGTTGCCTTGCTTGTCAAACTCTGCAACACCATAGCGTTCTGGATCGCTTACCCAATAGCCAAAGACGGTTGCCTTTTGGTTCTTCTCAGCATCCTCCACAGCCTTACGAAGAAGACCTGTGAAGCCACTGCCATAGAAGATATTGTCACCCAACACTAAACAAACGCTATCATTACCAATGAATTTCTCACCGATAATGAAAGCTTGAGCAAGTCCATCGGGGGAAGGTTGCTCAGCGTACTCGAAATGAACTCCATAATCAGAGCCATCACCAAGCAGACGCTTGAAGCCAGGCAGGTCGTATGGTGTTGATATAATCAGAATGTCTCTAATCTCAGCCAGCATCAGGGCTGAAATAGGATAATACACCATCGGCTTGTCGTAAATCGGAAGAAGTTATTTACTGCCCCCCTTGGTGATAGGGTAAAGGCGGGTACCACTGCCGCCAACT
>JAEEGL016054602.1_pt1 | contig 30111 bp, 21 predicted proteins | sample 9134231 | NCBI WGS metagenome assembly JAEEGL01 (sample SAMN16246548, study PRJNA631951) | gut metagenome | biome: gut microbiome; feature: rumen; material: fiber-attached | host: Bos | place: Iran: Karaj | collected 2018-10 | reverse complement strand
TCAGAAAAACCTGCTTCGTCAGGTAATATCACCTCATTTAACTTCTTCGCCGGATGCTCAAGCCGCGACAGCGTAGACAAAAAATACAAATCCCTTGTAAAGCTCTATCACCCCGACAACATGGACGGCGACACCGCCGCCCTTCAGGAAATAAACGTCCAATACACAAAAGCCAAAAAGAGATTCTCCTGACCCGATCAGAAGAATCTCTTTTTTACCATTCACAGTTTTTATTCTCCAACGAATACTCTTGGAACCCTCTTGTTGATGTCGCAGGTTAGCTCGTAGTTGAATCTTCCACTTAAATCTCCAAGAAACTCTGCAGTTATCTCTTCGCCGGACTTTTTGTCCTTTCCAAGAAGAACAACCTCATCTCCCTCTTTTATCTCGGGATAATCTGTTACATCCACCATAAACTGGTCCATGCAAACTCTTCCAAGGATGGAAGCGCGGTGACCGTCTATAAGAACGTAGCCCTTATTAGAAAGGCTTCTCGGGTAGCCGTCGCCGTAGCCTACAGGAATCGTTGCAATCCTCGTTGTTCTTTCAGTCACAAAGGTTCCGCCATAGCTAACCGGTGTGCCCACAGGAACTTCTTTTACCATAACCACATGACTTATGAGTTCCATGGTTGGCTTTAGATCAACGATGTCCTTTGGAACCTCATCTGAAGGCCACATTCCGTACATTGTAACGCCAGCTCTTACCATATCCATTGATGATTCAGGAACAGCTATAATGCTGGCAGAATTTGCACAGTGCTTTATTGGGATGTGCTTTCCACTCTTTTCCTCGATTTCAAAAACAAATGAAGCAAATACCTTTTCTCTTTCCTTCACATTTGTAAGGTCCTTTTCGTCAGCCCTTGCAAAGTGAGTAAAGATTCCTTCCACCTCTACGCCTTCAAGTCCCATGACTTCTTTGGCAAAAGAAACGCCATTATCATCAGGAGTTATGCCTATTCTAGACATTCCGGTATCAACTGCGATATGTATAGGTGGTGCCTGTTTAAGTGCGCCTTCCTTCACGAGTTTTGTGCCACAATCAGAAAGTTCCCTCGCCATATCCATTCTGAATACTGTTGGTCTTATGCCCTCTCTTAGCATACGCTCGTAGGCATAAGGAAATGTGTACCCCAGAATCAAAATAGGCTTTTTAATTCCTTCATCACGAAGCTCAAAGGCTTCCTCAGCAGTAGCTGTTGCATAACCCCAGATATAATCAGTCTCTTCCAGCATCTTTGCAATTCTGACTGCTCCGTGTCCGTATGCATCAGTCTTTATGACTGCCATTATCTTAGTTCCTGAAGGTATATTCCTTTTCATAGATTCCAGATTGTATCTTACTGCATCCAGATCTATTTTTGCATATACTCGTGAATACTCAACAAATTCCATTACTTCAAATCCTCTATAAATATATTCAGATATCCTTAAGCACCGTCTCGATTCCGTCAATTATGTCTGATGCCATCATAGAATACCTGCCATTTTTGCTTTCTGCAATATCTCCCGCTTTGCCATGGGTGTAAACCGCTATGCAGGCCGTGTCAAAGGAGCTCTCCTTCCAGGACAAAAAAGCGCCCATGACTCCCGCAAGAACATCTCCGCTTCCCGCTGTGGCCATTCCGTCATTTCCGCTTACATTGACGTAGGATTTTCTCTCATTTTCATCGGCCACCACAGTTCTTGCGTCCTTGCAGACCACGCTGCAATGGAGATTTTTGGCAAGTTCCCTTGGATACTGCAAAAGATGCTGCTTGCAATCCTTTACATTTCGGTCCATAAGGCGGGCAAATTCTCCTAAATGAGGAGTTATGATAGCACGCCTGCCATCTCGGGTGTAATTCTCCAAAAGAGTCCTTAACTGCGGATCCATAGCAATAAGATTAAGGGCATCCGCATCAATTACCAAATCCTTATTATATTCTGCAAGGGTCTGTCTTACAAGTTCTGCCGCGCCGCTTCCAGTTCCAATGCCGGGACCAATAACAACTGCTGTTGACCACTCAAAATCAGCCCTCAGCTTTTCTTGCCACGGCTCATAATCGCCATAGGTATCCAGCATTGCCTCCGGTAAAAGAGTCTTTATAGCCTCCCTGTTCTCTTCAGGGGTAAAAATCTTTACCATGCCACAGCCAGCCTTAAATGCAGCCGTTGCACACAAAATGCATGCTCCGCTGACTTCCCTTGAACCCGCGATTATAAGCAGCTTGCCACAGCTTCCTTTGTTGGAATCAGGTTTCCTATACGGAAGAAGATCCGAAAGCTCCTCATCATAGAAAAAGGCCTTGGGATCTTTACCTAAAAAGCTCTCATCAGTTATGCCTGCGTCTTCAACAAAAAGCTGCCCCGTATATTCAAAACCGGGATACATGATGTGTCCAAGCTTCGTCTGATTAAAGGTAACAGTAACATCAGCCTTTACAGCACAGCCAAGAACGCTTCCATCGTCGGCACTTATTCCGGAAGGAATGTCCACTGAAACCACGAAAAGGTCTGATTTTCTATCGTTCTTAGTGTCATTAATATAATTTACAGCTAACAACTGATCCCCAGAAACAGGTCTTGATAAGCCTATTCCAAATACTGCATCTACAATGATATCCCAGACCGCTCCGTTTTTGTTGTCTCTTATATTGGAAAAAGTGTCCATAAGACCGCCATACTTTTCATAGGTCTTTAGCTGAGAAATAAGCATTGAAGAAGCCTTAGTCATGTCTCCCACTACGCAAACCTTTGTAATGACGCCCTTTTGGCTAAGTAGTCTTCCTATACACACTCCGTCTGCACCATTATTCCCGGTTCCGGCTATTATAAGTGCCCTGAATTTTCGGTCACTACCTTTTTCCTTAATCCAGTCAAGAATATGTGAAGTAACTAAAAGCGACGCCCTCTCCATAAGAACAGCCTCAGGGATCCCATAATACTCCGTGGTATTCCTGTCATACATTTTCATTTCATCGCTATTTACCGCGTAGCGCATCCTAAGCCCCCTTTAGATATCTAATAAATCGAGCAGGTAGATGGTATCTCCTGCTCGTTTACTTATTCCACATATTCACTTTCTTTGCCGCCAAGTGGTCTTCTTATCGGATGTCTCCTGTCCGGATCATATTTCATGTCAAATATCTCAACCACTTCCGGTCCAAAGATCTGATGCATATAAGAATAGAGATTATAGTTCTCCATCTCTGTTTCCTGAAGTCTGATAATGTTTTTCTTAAGTTCAATTCTGATGCGGGATACCCATTCATCAAGTTCTTTGATATCCTCTGTGTTGTCATGAAGTCTTTCGTAGCACACCTTCATGGTCTCCACCATGAGCTTGTAGTCCACGTCATAGATTTGTTTAGAAAGATCCAAAAGCTCATCTTCCGTGCCCTCGAGCCTCTCATTACAGTCATTGATAAGTCTTGTTCTCTCAGAAATCTCCTTTTCAATAGCTGCTGAGTTCCCTGCCTTGTTGGCTTTGTCCCTAAGGGGCACAATCTCACCAAGGAGCTTTTTCTTAAGCCTCTTGATATCTTTGTTCTGACTCCTTATCTTGCCATCCTTTTCAACAAGAGCATTAAGTTCATCTGCAAGGGCCTGTATTTCAGGCGTCATCTCCGTCTGCGTAAACAACTGATGCCATTTATTATCCAGCGTCAGAATAGGAATGTTCTTCCCTTGCAGCGCAGACATGTAAACTTCATCACTTTTTGCCATCAGAATCTCTCACTAAGTGTTTATCCCTTCTTAAAAGAAGGTCTGACCTGTGTGTTTTCGTATCTATTAATATTATACGATAATTTCATTAAACTGTCAGATAAATGTACATTTTCTACCTGAATATTGTTAGGAACTTCAAGGTCAACATGGGCAAAGTTCCATATAGCCTTGATTCCACAACCAGCCAGTTTATGTGCCATAGGTACAGCCTGTTCCTTTGGAATAGTAAGAACTGCTATCTCAATCTTGTTAGTTCTTACAAACTCCTCCATCTCGTCAATAGGGCGTACCTCCACATCCCTTATCTTGGTTCCGAAAAGATCCGGATTACAGTCGAAGGCTCCCTTAAAAACAAAGCCTCTTCTGGTAAAATTGGTATATCCTGCTATAGCCTTTCCAAGGTGTCCTGCACCTATGATTACAAGGCTATGCTCCTTGTCTATTCCAAGAATCTTACTTATTTCATCATAAAGATAATTGACATTATAGCCATAGCCCTGCTGTCCAAAGCCGCCAAAATTGTTAAAGTCCTGTCTTATCTGAGAAGCAGTTACCTTCATGATGTCGCTAAGCTCCTGAGAAGATATTCTCTCAACTCCCTTTTCTTTAAGGTCTCCCAGGTATCTGAAATAACGAGGCAATCTGCTTATTACTGCCTGAGATATTTCTCTTTCTGCCATTTTCTGCTCCACTCCCACTATTTGTTTTGTTAATAAATTCCCAATTAATTATATAGTTACGTTAAATATATGTCAATCAAATTTGCCCCATATAAATAGCAAAAAATGCCCATAGAATAAGCCCTCGCACGCATTTGTACGAGGGCCTTTCATTTCTTAAATTTTGATTAAATTAAGATTATTTGACCAGGACTCCATTCTCATCAAAGGTGTATTTCTGTCCCCAACGTGTTATTGTTGCTGAAATAACCATATGACCATCCTTGTCAAAGAAGTGCTTTCCATCCTCAAGGATAATGAACTGGCTAAAGGCTATCTGTCCCTTTTCATTTGCATAATATCTATAGCCATCCTCAGCATCAATTACTCTTCCGGTCACAAGCTTTCCTTCTGCATCAAGATAATATGTGCTGCTCCATCTTTCCATGAAGCCGATAACCATATGACCCTGCTTGTCAAAGTAATACTTATCTCCGTCTATGGTAACAAAGTCGGAAACCACCATATTCCCCTTGGCGTTAAAGTAATATACTTCTCCGTCAATCTTGTGCATTCCGATGAGTTTTGTTCCATCCTCAAGAACAAAGCTTGTCTGTCCCCACTTCTTTACAAACTCACCCTTTATAGGCTCTTCTTCCTCTTCTCCATAGTAGGAAGCATCTGTTATTACCTTACGAAGAACGATACCACCAAGTCTGTCATTGTTTCCACCAAAGGCAATAGTAAGCTGTGTATCCTGAACATCTACCTCGTAGCTTCCAACGTTATAGGTAGCTGCTGCACTTCCAACGTTGAAGTTAACGCCTTCTGCTGTTCCGGTAACGGTGCTCTTAAGTGATGAGCTTGAGATGAAATCAATTTCGTACTTGCCGTTCTCTACGTCTACAAGGAAAGTCTCACCTGCTGTAAGTGCAAAATCGTTATAAACAAGAGTCGGGATAACACCTTCCTGTGTGAAAGGCTCTGTACGTCCCTGCATTACAGAATCAGGATTTTCAAAGCCGTAGCCCTGCTCCTTAGTATATGCACTTCCAAGAGAAGCAAGTGTAGCTGATTTTCCCTTAGCATTTACTGTTACGCCTTCCCAACCTTCTTCTACAAGCTTTTTGTCGATACCAAAGTCAAACTTTTTAACTGCAGGGTATCTTACTGTAGCTTTTGCTGTTACAACGCCATCAAAGTCTTCTGCTTTACCCTCGATAGTAATAGTTGCTCCAAGACTTGATACATCCACATCAGAGGTATTCCACTCTACTTTAGCTGCCTTCGTTGTGCCACTTGCATAGGTTGCTGTAACTGTTTCAGGAAGTGTGAACTTCTTATTAAGGTACTCTATCTCTGTATATGTATCAGCAACTGAAACAATGTAGTCATTTACAATTCTTACTGTAATTTCTACCTTGTCCTCTGTTCCTTCCACAATACCTGTGAGCTTATAGTCACCAATCTTATCTGCTGTAAGCTTGGATGTATCCCAGGTTACATTTACATCCTTTGTTGTTCCATTAAGGAAAGTTGCCTTAACAGTTTTTGGAAGAACTACCTCATTTCCAAGAATAACCTTTACATCTGAAGGAGCTTCATAGCCTGTAGGAACATTTGCAATAACCTTTACTGTTACATCCACAGGGTTCTGAGAATAGCCGCGGATATAAGCGTGTGCTGTGTAGGTGCCAACTGTATGGATATCAACCTCATCAGCTTCCCATCTTATAACAACGCTCTGAACTTCGCCTTCTGCATCCGTTACTGAAATGTACTGCTTCTTGGCTGCAAGAAGATCTGCTACAGTCTGGCCATCTGCAAGCTCTGTATCCTGTACAAGCTCCATCTCTGGGATTTCTTCGTTAAGCTTGTCAATCGCAACTGTAGTCTGAACTGTAAGTGGTGCGCTGCTGTAGCTTTCCTTTCCATCAACAACTGCTGCTATCTTGTAGGAATAGAAGCTGCCGCCTTTAAGCTCTTTATCTGTATAGCTGTATACTGCATCTACTGCAGGCTCTTCCTCAATTACTACTTCCTCATAAATAGGATTAAGCCTGGTAATTACAACTGCGTTAAGAATTGCAAGGTTTCCAGGGTTGGATGAAAGAATCTCAACCTGTGAATCCTCTTCAAAGGTTACAACTAAAGACTTAACAATATCTGAAACCTTAGCTGACTGTGAAACAACACCAAGGTCCTGTCCATTAACAGAAATATCTGTGTCATTGTAAGCCGTATTGTTATAAGCTGCTCCTGCGTAAACATCTACTCTGTAGGTACCTGCGTTTGCATCAACAAGGAACTTTATCTCATTGTCTCTTCTAACAAGGTCACAGCAGGCTTTCTCAATATCAGTCTGGCTATCGCCTTCATTTTCAATGCCAACGCCTACTCTGTTCCAGTTAACGCCAGATCCGGTTCCTACTTCATATCCATAACCATTCTGATTGTTGTAATCATCTGCAAGAACTCTTATAAAGCCGTTTGCGTTGCCGGACTTGTAGCCAAGGTCATACTTACCAACTGTGCCAGCTTCCTCGTAGCCCTTAAGAATTTTCTCAGTTTTTGTTTCTGCTTCTGCGCCTTCGCCCTTGAGGTCATCAGCTGAAAGCTGTGCTATTGTCTCATAATCAGCTACTGTCTCTTTTCCGGTTTCATCTACAGTAACCTCTGCTCTCTTTACAACATATCCCTCAACCTTATGGCCGTATCTTGCGCCATCGTTTGCAGCTGTGAAGTTAATAGTTGCGCTTGAAGAATCAACTTTTTCCTCAGAAAGCTTTGAAGTAATAAGTCCTTCTGAAATGAGATAACTTGTATGTGCAGGCTGGTTGTAGCCAACGTTCTGCCATGCAATGCCTTCTCTGTAAGCAAGGTCAGTAAGGAGACAAGGAACTACATAGTCAGTCTGAATAGTTGTTGCGTATACTCTTACCTTGCTGTCATCGCTTGAAGATCTTGCGATGATCTCTTCTCTCCAGTCGCCAAGGATATCACCAACAAGTCCAAGGTTACCCTTAGTACCGTTACTTGTGAACACTTCTCCAGACTCAAAAAGCTTAACTGATGTCTGGTTTTCGTAATCCCATTTTTCAATGGTTGTTGTAAGCGGCACATATGCTGCCTGATTAAAGGTATGATCCTGTGTCTCAGCCAGGAGGTCTCCATCCCAGTAAATAGAGAAGCTAACTGCCGGAGTTGCTCCGTCTGAAAGAGCAATCATTACATCACTATTGCTGTCATTTTTGCCAACTTTTCCTGATAAAGAGCTGAATACATCTGCATTTCTTGAATCCCATGAAGGCTCATCTCCGCCCTTGTAGTTAGGATTTGCAATTGACCAGTACTCAGCACCTTCAGCTGTAGGATCGATATCACTTGCAAGTCCACGGCCTGTATCTTTTCCTGTGTAATAGCCGGTAAGGATCTCACCTGTCTCTGCGTCATGGATTTCTACATGGTATGGAACGTTATCATGCTCATGTACATCCATTACCTCAAGTCCGGGATGTGAAGGAATCCAGTCACTTACATGCATTGCATCGCCGTGTCCAAGCTCTGTTGAGTAAAGAACTGTTCCGTCATTGTCTATAGTAAGTGAACCATAGATAATCTCATCCTTGCCATCGCCATCAACATCATTGATGGAAAGTCCGTGGTTACCCTGAGCTGTAAGCTCAACCTGTGAAGAAATGTTATCTGTATCAAACTTCCAATAAACACCAATCTGCTCTTTCTCATTGCCTTCTTCATCAACTGTCTTAGTAAGATAGTATGCTGTAAGGCAGGTTCTTGAGTAGTAGCCTCTTGCGAATACAGCAAAAGGAGTTGTTCCATCAAGGTAAGCTGTAGCAGAAAGGAATCTGTCTACTCTGTTACCATAGGCATCTCCCCAGGCTGATACTGTTCCTCTTCCAGGGATGTAGTCAACGGTATCAATAAGTTCACCGGTATTTCCCTTGAACATTGAGAAATACTCAGGACCATCAAGAACGTAGCCGCCGGAATTTCTATAGTCATACTTAGGACTGATAACTTCTGTAGGAAGGTCTTTTGTGCTGCAGGCTCCTACGTGACCTGTTTCAACTAATGCTCCAGACTGATTTGTATATGTTGTTGTTCCATCAGCTGTCTTTACAGCAATTTCTGCAATACCATCGCCGTCATAATCCCAAACCTGGAACTGTGTATAGTGAGCTCCGGAACGGATATTTACACCAAGGTCAATTCTCCAAAGCTGTGTAACATTGCCGGTAGCAAAATCTACATCGTAGCCATCCAGGAAGGTCTTTCCTGTGTAGCCTGATTGTGAGTTATCTTTAGCATTTGATGGATACCACTTAACGATAAGCTCAAGCTCTCCGTCGCCGTCAAGATCTCCAACAGACATATCATTTGCTGTGAAGGAAGCAAATGATCCGTCTGGCATTACCTCATCCTCAGGCTTATTAAGTGAAAGCTCAATGTACTGGTTAGCCCAAACCTTTGTATCTACAGCGCTGATTGAAAGGGCGCTATCATTTGAACCAACTACCTTATAAACATCTGATGTTGTACCAGCCTCATCTACAAGGTTTGTTACCTTTATTCCTTCGGCAATCTTTTCGTCATTTCTAAATACGTCAAAAGCAGTTGTAACTTCTTTTCCATTAAGATCCTCAGGGAATGCTCTCCATGAAAGGTAAACGCCCTTTGTAAGCTCATTTCCATCCTTATCTGTAGCTGTGACCTTTGTCTCTGCGCCGGCTTCCCCTGCAAGGTTAACAGCAACCAACGCTCTTGTTGAAAGCTTCTCAAGTCCACCTGCAAGGAGCTTACCTGCTACAGGTGTTGAAATAGCCTCTGAAAGCTCGGATGTGCCACCTGCATTCATTGCAGCAATCTTGTAGTAATAATGGATGTTTGTAGCAAGGCCCTCACTCTCATCTGTAAAGGAGTTTGTATCTGACTCTCCAACCTTAACAAATTCCTTGAAGCCCTTTTCGCCCTCAGCCTTAGCTGAGCGATAAATAAAGTATTTAATTACCTTTTCTGAAGCTGTATTTTCATCCCAGGAAAGAGTAATTGTATTCTGGAGCTCTGTCTGTCCAGCCTCAGGACTAACACACTTAAGTCCTGCAGGAACAGATGGAACACTTACGTTTGGATCAAGCATAGACTGTGTTACAACGTTACTTGGAGCAGACTCTGTTCCATCCTCTACGATACAGGTCATGTAGTAGGAGTAAGTCTCACCAAGTGAAGCTGACATTGCACGACAATCAAGCTCGTTATCAATAAGTTCCTGTGCTGAGAAGTGCTTTACTCTCTTAAACTCTTTGTCAGCCTGTCCCTTCTGGTATACGTTGTAGTAGGTTGCACCGTCTACCTTTGTAAAAGAAAGAAGGAATGAAGCTGTTTTTTCTGCAAAGGAAAGCTCTGTAATAGCAAGATTTCCAGGTGCAGGTAAAAGAGTTGTAATTGTAATACCATTGATATACTGGTTTGCGCCCTCAACAGTAATGTTAAGCTGACCATCTGTAACATCTGCTGTTCCTGTGCAGCTTCCAAGAGACTGCTTGCAGGCGATAGAGCCAATTGACTTGCCCTCAGCTGAGTATGCAGGCTTGATGGTACTTGTACCTGCTAAAAGATCTCCAGCATAAACAGTGATCTCATAGGAACCATTTGGAACATCTACTGCAAACTCGCCTGCTCCAAGATTAAAGTCATCTGCCATCTTTGAAGAATCAGGCTTGCCATTACCACTTCTATAACGGCCATTTCCTGGTGCTGTAATCCATCCATAGCCCTTTTCCTGTGTATACTTTTCGTCACACTCTACTCCGGTCCAGCCTTCCATTGTAGGTGAGCCCTTGTAGTTAAAGTCAAATCTGTAACCAGCAGTCTTTGTTGAGACAGCGATTTTCTCAGAAGCCTCTCCAACGCCAAAGCTGTTAAAGCCTGCAACTGCGTATATGTAGGTTGCACCACCGGCACAATTAGAGTCCACATAAGAAGTCTTGCTGGAAACTGAATACTTGGTAGCGTTCTTAAAATCTACATCATCAATAGTCTGTCCATCCTCGAGCTTTTGTCTAAAGATATAGTAAAGCTCTGACCCTTCGGAAGCTTCCCAGGCAAGAGAAATGCTGGTAGCACCAACTGATATTGACTTAAGGCCTGTAGGCTGCTTTGGAGCCTCTGTAGCTGTATTAATTACAACGAGGTCTGCAAGCTCATCAAGCTGATCATTTGCTGCTTCTACTTCGCCACTTGCGTAGTCTAAAATTCCCTGGGCAACACAGCCTGCAAATTTCAATGCTCCGTAGTACTGAAGGTGTGTTGAATCATCAACGCCGCCAGCATAAGCTCCAGTACTTACTTCTCCTGCTGCAAGCTTTAAGAAAAGCATCTTTGAACCTTCAATTCCAAAACTGTTGCAGACATCGATTGAACGCTGTGTAAGGTCTACCAGCGGAATGTTGTGCTCTTTCGAAAGACGAAGCATAACCTGACGGTAAGCCTCAAAATTACTTGCAAAAGAATCAAGTGATCCATCTGGCTTTGTTGTGTAGCTGTAGCGGGCAACCGGAGTTACAAGTACAGGTGTTGCACCTCTTTCATAAGCTCCGTCAACATACTTCATGATCCACTTTTCAAAATCCTCAGATGAAACATATCTGTTAGGTCTTGAATAAGTAGCATCATTGTGTCCCCACTGAACAAGGAGATAGTCACCAGGCTTAATATCCTCCAGGATATCATCGAACTTGCCCTCGTCTATAAAGGACTTTGAAGAACGTCCGCCAATTGAACGGTTCTCAACGATCACATTAGTTGTTTCATAGGTCTGTGACTGGCTGTAGCCGCATGTGTCACATTCTCTTTCTTCTACCAGATCACCAAAATATGAAGAAAGAACCTGTCCCCAACCAGTCTGTGGATAATAGTACTGGTCATAGGTCTGTACTGTTGAGTCTGATGCCACAAAAATAGTTGGTTTCTCGCCTTTTGCCTCTGTTGCAAGTCTTGTAATTCTGACATTTGATACATAAACATCTGTATCCTTGGCAGTGCTCATGGATGTGGCACTACTCTTTCCAAGGAACTTAAGATTAAGATTTCCATCAATAAGGTTAGCCTCAAAGCTCTTGGTAACTGATGCTCCAGCCTTAACCTCGATATCTACAGCCTTTGTTATATCCTCTGCCTCAAGGTCTGCGGTGTAATCTGCATTTGTTGGGTTTGTAAGTGTAACATCAACCCTGTAATCTGCATTGTAAAGATCCACATCAAAAGTAGATGTTGTCTCATAGGTGTAAACGCCATAGCCTGTGTTTTCTGTCTCTGTCCAGATTTTGCTTGCGATTTTTACGTAATCTTCTGCATCTGTGACATTTGAAGCCCCTGCAGATATTGCAGGCACTCTTTCCTTATAAACGCCGCCTACCCAGCCTGCAGCTTCTTTACCAAAATCTACATCACTAAAGCCGTAGCCCTTTTCGCTGTCGTAAACATCCTTGGACGAAACTGCTTTTTTGCTACCAAAGCTCACATCTGCTACAAGCTTATCTTCTGTGAAGTTTTCAAAGCCATCTTCACCCTGATCAGCAATAACGCCATCAGCAGATAATGAATTAGTCGCAAGTATGCTGGCGCTCAATGTTTTTCCTGTTTCATCGTCGCCGTTTTCCCCGTCCACTACGACAATCTCGGTTTCTTTCGAAGTATCTTCCAATACTTCGATTTCGTCAGATTCGTTTTCTGCTTCAGGTTCAGCTACAACGATAATCTCGCTATCACCTTCCTGTGCATAGGCAGTTATGCCGTTTGTGGAAGCAGCAAAAGTGGACGTAGCCATAAGCGCACTCATAAGTACCGCCAGACTTCGTCCAAAGATGCTGTTTCTACCGTTACTACCTTTATACATCCCAACAACCTCCTTTTTCTTTCCCCTTTATTTGTGACTTTTACTTAAAAAACAATCCCCCTCGGATCGCAGACTTTTAAAAATATCACAAATATTTTTTGTTTTCGTAAACTATTTTAGGAAATCTGCCATATCTTGGCATTTCATTTTCCATAGTATGCTTTGCATTTTTGACCATTAAATAGTTTACATGTTGCGAGAAATCATATATTATCTTTAGGTTGAAACTAGGAATTATACATATGATTTATATTTATAGAGGTGATAGATATGTCTAAAGATTACATGGTACGAGCAACCGCTGGAAATGCGCAGATCAGAGCTTTTGCAGCAACTACCAGAGAACTTGCTGATTATGGAAGAAAGGCTCATGGTCTTTCTCCTATTGCTACTGCTGCTCTTGGAAGACTTATGACAGGAACAGTTATGATGGGCCAGATGCTTGATAACGACAGCGATATGGTTACCGTCAAAATGGACGGCGATGGTCCTTTAAAGGGAGTTCTTGCAACTGCCGATAACAAAGGAAATGTAAAGGGATATGTTTCTAACCCTTACGTAGTTATGCCTCCAAATGAGCAGGGACATCTTAATGTCGGTGGCGGAATCGGCGAAGGAACCCTTACTGTAATTAGAGATATGGGTCTTAAAGAGCCTTACGTTGGTCAGGTTCCTCTTTACACAGGCGAAGTTGCTGAAGATCTTACCTACTACTTTACAAAGTCCGAGCAGACTCCTTCTTCAGTTGGCCTTGGCGTTTTAGTTGAAAGAGAGAATTTATCAGTAATCGCAGCAGGCGGCTTTATCATCCAGCTTATGCCTTTTGCCGACGAACAGACCATAACTCATCTTGAGTTCAACCTTGGTAAGTTCTCATCCGTAACAGATATTCTCAAGGCTGGCAAAACTCCTGAGGAGCTTTTGCAGATTGTACTTGAGGGCTTTGACATTGAGTTTACCGACAAGGTAGATCTTAACTTCTACTGTAACTGTGATAAAGACCGCGTAGAACGTGCTCTCATGCTCATTGGAGAAAAAGAAATTCAGGACATGATAGACGACGGCAAAGAAGTTGAGGTTTGCTGCCACTTCTGTAATAAGGCCTATAAGTTCAGCGTTGATGAATTAAAGGCACTTAAGGAAAGAGCAAAGGTTAATCATAAATAAGAAATACGCCCATGAAAAAAGCGGCTTAGCCAGAAATGACTAAGTCGCTTTTGTTATAATGATCTATTTATTTCTGTGTCTGGTCGCCTCTAGGTTGTCCATACTTGTCAGCTGTAACCTTGCCGCCAAGAACTTCTTTTACGTAAGCCATAACAGCTTCGTCCATAGGAATTCCTGTGTCAAACTGATTTGAAGCGCTAACAAATGCATAGTAAGTATCACCACCAGCTGCAGTGAAGTTGTTAGTTACAACTGCATAAGTATCAGTAAGGCTAAATGGCTTATCATTGATACTTTCAATTGTTACTCTGTTGATTGAAGCTGGCTTATGATATGTGGAAGATGGATACTGAGCACCCTTTGCAAAAGCCTTCTTTGTATCAATAGTGAACTTGATGCCAGAAGTCTGAGGGTAACCACCAACAGCATCAGGTGTGCAGAATGTAGAAGCCTCAAGAGCCTCAAGGAGCTCAGCACCTGTTACATATACAACTGCAACTGTGTTTCCGAATGGAAGAACAGTATTGATATCCTTCTTTGTTACAACGCCTGCATCAATAGAAGCTCTGATTCCACCACCATTTGTTATAGCAACAACATGGTCAGTATCAACTGTAAGAGCTCCAGCTTCCTTTGTTACGCTCCACTTAAGTCCATCTGTAATAAGGTCACCAAGGTTTGTTTCCTTAGTTCTGTTACCAGGAGCCTTGTCACCGTTGAGACGAACTTCTGTAGTAGCAAGCACTTCACCATATTCATTATTTATACGTGTGAAAATAAGGTTTGCATTAGCAGCTGTTCTTACTTCCTGCTGAAGACCTGTCTCTGAAAGAAGGAATCTGTCTTCAATCTTCTTTGAAGCATTGTCGATAACAACTACTCCAAGAGTCTGAAGCTTAGTTCCTGTTGACTGTACAGGCTCATTCTTTTCACCTGCAGTCATGATTGTATGAGAATGTCCATCGAGAATAAGGTCAATTCCCTTTGTCTTTGCGTAGAGGTCATAGCTTCTGTGGCCTTCCAAAGCTGATTCTGCATCGACACCAAGGTGTGAAAGGCAGATAACAAGGTCTGCGCCCTGAGCCTTAAGTGCATCAATCTGAGCCTGGCCGCACTTATAAAGTTCATCGTTTGAAAGAATCTTGATTCCCTTGATGAGAGCTGGATTAACCTTTGTCTGTGTCTCTGGAGTATCAAGTCCAAAGAGACCAATCTTTACTCCACCAGGAACTGTCCAAATGGTGTTAGGCTCGAAAGCAGGATTGCCGTTTGCATCAAGAATATTTGCGCAGATAGTCTTGAACTTTGCGATTGACAGGTTCTGCTTAAGCTGAGCATAGCCATAGTCAAATTCGTGGTTTCCAAGAGTAATAAGATCGTAGCCTGCTGCGTTCATCATTGTAACCGCATCAAGGCCCTTTGTTGTGCTTACATAAGGTGTACCCTGGCTGAAGTCACCAACATCAACGAGGATAACCGTTGCACCTCTCTTCTGGAAATTTTCTTTTACAGAAGCAACATAGGCATACTTACTGATTGCACCGTGAATATCATTGGTGTGAAGAATAACAGTTTTGCCTGTGAGATCTGCAGGAACAGTGTAGATTGTTCTTACATCAGATGCAACCCCACTAGCCTTTGCAACTGATCCCGGCAAATTAACCGTAAGAACCATCGCTACTGCAAGAAGAACAGATAAAGCTTTTTTGAAAAATTTTTTTGTTTCCATACACTTCCTCCTTAAAATATTTAGTTACATCTAATAGTATAAACAAATTGATGACAAATAAAAGGATAAAATGTTAAAAGCGACTTAGTCATTTCTGGCTAAGCCGCTTTTTGATTTTTACTGCAATAAACTCAGCACTCCCTGATTAGTCTGATTAGCCTGGGCAAGAACAGCCTGACCTGCCTGTTGAAGAATATCCAACGCATAGTTAGCCATTGCTTCTTTCGCCATGTCCGTATCACGAATAAGTGATTCTGCCTGTTGCGTATTCTCCATTATGTTTCCATTATTTTTTACAGTATGCTCTAGCCTGTTTTGCTGAGTTCCTAACTTGGATCTTTGCAGAGATAAAATAGTATTAGCATTCTTGGCACTTTCTATTGTTTTTAGGGCATTCTTATGAGATAGCACATTGATGTTGTCAACACCTAGAATCTTCGCATTCATCCTGTCGATGTTAATATACATTCCATCCGTAGGCTCAGAACTACATTGTATCCACAAGCTCAGCTGCTCATACTCGTCTGTTGCATTCCCTTCACCTTCAGGATTACTTGGATCTGTAGGATTGGTATTTTCTCCAGGATTCGAAGGATTACTCGGATCTGACGGATCATCCGGATAAGTATAGCCTTCCGTCTTAACATCACTGACAGAATAGGTCGTGGATGTTACAGATTTAAAATCCGTCATTCTGTATTCAAAATAGCTGTCAATATGAATATCGGCTATCTTAACTTCCCCTCCATTATCCTCAACAAAATTAGATACTTTCTCTTTTCTTCTTTCAGCAGAAAGTCCACTATCGTATATTGCCACTTTCAGAGTATTAGAACTGCCTGTCATTCCTCCAAAACAAACTACGCTATTATAGCTCCCTGTTAGCGAGCTGTTATACGCAGATAAAAGGGTGTTTCCATTTGACCTATACTCAGCCACCAGATTCCCCGCATCATTCTTTTTCAGATAAACTTCTACATCAATTCCATTTAATACTTCGCTTGGAGCATTATATATATCATATCCAAGCTTTCTATAAAAATCAGTGTTATCATTACCAGTGTGATGCTTAAATTCAAGTTGAGAGACCTGTACTCTTGAATTGTAGGCTATTTCAGTACTTACCACGTTTCTTCCATAAACCAAAGTATTAGGTCCATCATAAACAGTATCAAAAATAGCTCCATTAATAGCATTTAGCACTTCTTCCTTTGAAGTCCCGTTTTTTACCGAAAAATCAAACGAAAGCCCCGTTGAACTATCACGAAAATGATAAGTACCACCAGCGTTATTACTTCCGGTAAACCCCATCTGTTCCCAGGTTACAGTGCTAAGTACATTAGAATAATCTCCCATATTACCACTTATGCGAACATACTTTTTTAGAGTAATACCATTTTCATCAGCCTCCAAAAGAGTATCATTTGTCTGAGAATCTTGTGTCTTTGGTAAGCAATGTTCTAAAAGATCATCAGTTTTTGATCCAATTGTAGATACCGTGAGGTTGGAAAAAGTAACCGGAGTATTTGTGTTTGTGGCACTATTCACCTTGAAGCTCGCATTGTTAAGAGCGTTGACAACATCCTCGGTAGTAGTCCCCTCATTAACAGAAAAGCTGATATTAACCCCTTTATGGGGTAGTGAATATGTTCCCGCTACAGGAGAAGATATATCAAAAGAACTGGTTCCTTTCTTAAAGTCCGACCAGCTATAAGATGTTCCATCAATGGAAATACTGCTTTGATTTGCAGTAATAGTTTTGATACCGGTGGTCATCCCATCCGGTGTTCCTGTCACATTAAAACTATTTTGTATATATGAAATGAGAGCGTTGTGATCTACTGTTTCTGTAGTAGTTCCAGAATTTTCTCCGTCAATTCCAGATACACCGGACATACCATTTCCTGAATTTCCGCCTTCAGTACCTTTTGCTGTTCCCTTAAACAATTTAATTGTATTAAATTCCGTAGTATCTGAAATCTTCTCTATTTCTTCTTTGATTTTGCCGATTTCCTGCTGTATTGCCTGCCTATCCTCAAATGTATTGGTATCATTTGCAGCCTTAACTGCCATTTCTGTAATTCGGTGAAGCATATCATTTACTTCTGCAAGTGCTCCATCTGCCACCTGTAAAAGAGATACTCCATCTTCTGCATTGTATATACCCTGTTTAAGGCCTCGTACCTGCCTTCTCATCTTCTCAGAAATAGCAAGTCCCGCTGCGTCATCCGCCGCCCTATTGATTCTATATCCTGAAGCAAGCTTTTCGGCTGATTTACTTTTCCTTTCGGTAACTATACCAAGTTGGCGCTCTGAATTCATACTGGCCAGATTATGCGCCACAACATTCATGTTAGTCCCCATTCGTGGTCACCTTGTATCGTACAAAAGAAAAATCTGCTCCTAATGTTATATCGGCTATTATTATTTTGCACTTTACAATAATCCGATGTGCTAACTAACTGAACCGTTTGTTTTTACTTTGTTATCTCTTTATAGCATTCCGGCCTTCTATCTCTGAAAAGTCCCCAGGATGAGCGCATCTTGCGGTTCTCTTCAAAGTCATACTCTGCGTAGATTATTTCTTCCTTGTCACGGCTAGCGTGAGCAACCAGGTCTCCGGTAAGGTCAGTTAAAAAGCTGTTACCATAGAAGGTAAGGCTTGATTTCTGTCCGCCGTTTTCTTCTGAAGGTTCCACATCTTCTCTTCCAATGCGGTTCGCTGCTGCAACCGGGATAATGTTGGCTGCGGAGTGTCCCTGCATTGTGCGCATCCAATGTCCTGAGCTGTCCACATCAAGGATAGGCTCTGAACCAATGGCTGTAGGATAAAGAATAATATCTGCCCCCTTAAGAGCAAGGCACCTTGCGGTTTCAGGGAACCACTGATCCCAACAGATTCCCACACCTACTTTGCCATAAGCTGTCTCAAACACCTTAAATCCTGTATTACCAGGAGTAAAATAAAACTTCTCCTGATAGTAGTGATCATCCGGAATATGAGTTTTGCGGTAAACATCAAGAATCGTTCCATCAGCATCTATCATAGCTACTGAATTGTAGAAAACATTCTCATCTCTTTCAAAGACACTTATTGGCATTACAACCTTAAGTTCTTTGCAAACCTCTGCGAATCTGATTACTGCAGGATTTTCAAGGATTGGCTGAGCAAGTTCGTAGTAGTCATAGCGTCTTTCCTGACAAAAATACTTTCTCTCAAAAAGCTCAGATAAAAGAATTATCTTGGCACCATTATCTGCCGCTTCTCTTACAAGCTTTTCCGCTGTTTCTATATTTCTTTTAACCTGCTGCTCGTCTGTTTCTCCTGGTTTAACGCAGGCAAATTGCACGCAGGCAACCTTAGTTAGTTCTCCCATTTTTTCAGTTCCTTTTCTTAATTAGTCGTTCTCCGGTATCTGCTGAGTAATGCAGTGAATATTACCACCACCAAGAAGTATGTCTCTTGCCGGAATTCCTATAATCTCTCTGTCTGGGCAGATCTTTTCAAGTATCTCAAGAGCCTTTTTATCGCTCTCTTCGTTTTCTCCACCAAACTGTGGAACAAGTGCTGCGCCGTTTATAAAGTAGAAGTTTACATAGCTGGCTGCAAGTCTCTCTCCCACATCGCGCATATCCTCGCCCTCTTCAAATTCGTAATTGGAAAGGTCATTCTCTGTAATGAGCACAGGATTTTTTGGTATAGGGAGCTTGTGAATCTTGAGCTTTCTTCCATTGGCATCTGTCTGAGCTTCCAGATAATCGTAATCCATTTTTGACAGCTCGTACTGTGGATCATTTTCATCATCGGTCCATGCCAGCACCACTTCACCCGGCGCAACAAAAGCGCAAACATTGTCCACATGCTCATTTGTCTCATCATTATAGATTCCACGAGGAAGCCATAAAACCTTCTTTGCTCCAAGGTATTCCTTTAGCTTATCCTCTATTTGTTCCTTGCTCAAATCAGGATTACGTCCAGCACTAAGAAGGCAACTATCAGTGACTATTACACAACCCTCACCGTCAGAGTGTATGGAACCGCCCTCAAGAACAAAAGGAGCTGCGTCATAAACATCAATATTACAAAGCTCGCAAAATCTCTTTGCAACCTCATCATCCTTATCCCAGCTTGCGTAAAGGCCGTCCACCTCGCCGCCCCAGGCATTGAAACGCCAGTTTATACCTCTGATGTCATGCTCCTTTTCATCGGAAGTGCCCACATCGCCAGCATTACGCGAAACCACAAAGGTTGGTCCCACATCCCTTGCCCAGGCGTCATCAGAATCAATAGGAAATACCATGCACCTGTCTTCCAGCGCATCCCTTAAGGTGTACACGCCCTTCACATGGCAGCTGTAATTCTCCATTTCCTTGAGAATTCTTTCTTCGTCCTGTGCTGTAGCAGCATCTTCACCATCGCCTTCCACATAATCTGTTATAATGGCATCAAGCATTGCACCAGCCTCTTTTACATAAGCCTTATCTGCTATCAGATATAGATTTTCTCTTTTTATGATCTCAAGGAATATCTTAGAAAAAGACCTAAGTGCTCCAGTTCTGTCTTTTCCCCAGCTGCCTGGACGTGTCGGATAAATCATAATAGTTCCGTCATGAGCGCCAAACTCAGCGGGCATGTAAAAGCCATCTTTTGAAGGTGTTGATTCAATAATATTTATCACGCCATTCTCCTATCAAATAAATACTTGTCAAAGCCTTGTTTTGAAATCTTCGTATCCAAATCTCTTAAGGACTTCAACATCTCCATTTTCATGAAGAATATCAATATCAGGAAGTGCCATTCCGTTGAAGGTATTGTTCTTTACCATACTGTAGATTGCCATATCTTCAAAAACAAGCCTGTCCCCGATATTCTTTTCATGCTCAAAGCTATAGTCTCCGATAATGTCTCCAGCCAGACATGTTCTGGAAGACAGCCTGTAGGTATAAGCGTACTCTCCAGCCTCTTCTGAATCCTTAAGCGGCGGCCTGTAGGGCATTTCCAGCACGTCCGGCATGTGGCAGGCTGCAGAAGTGTCCAGCACCAGAACAGGCATACCTCCTGTTTTTAACACATCCATTACTGTTGTCACAAGGTATCCGGCGTCAAGGGCAATTGCCTCGCCTGGTTCAAGATAAACTTCTATTCCATATTTGTCTTTTATGTATTTAACAAGGCTGATGAGGCCCTCGATATCGTAACCTTCTCTTGTGATATGATGTCCGCCACCAAGGTTGATCCACTTGATAGAAGAAAGGTAACCGGCAAAGGCCTCCTCTACATGATCCCAGGTTTCCTTAAGCGGTTCAAAGCCCTGCTCGCACAGAGTGTGGAAGTGAATACCCTCAACTCCTTCAGGGAGAGTCTGCGGCATATCGCACAGCCTGATTCCAAGACGTGATCCTGCGGCGCAGGGGTCATATATCTCGTGGTCATCCTGAGTACTGTACTCAGGGTTAATCCTAAGTCCCACCGACAATTTGCCTTCTCTTACAGCCCGCTCCCACACTGGTCTGTGATGTTCAAGCTGGTTTAAAGAATTAAACACCATGTGATCACAGATTTCGCAAAGCTCCTTCATTTCTTCATCTTCAAAGGCTGGCTCATAGACATGATTCTCTATAGGTCTATCTCCCTTCATTTCCTCATGAGCAAGCTTTGCCTCGTATAATCCGGAAGCAGTAGCTCCGGTCAGATATTTAGCTATAAGTGGATATGTCTGATACACCGAATAAGCCTTCTGGGCCAAAAGAATCTTAGCCCCCGACTGATGCTGAACTCTTGCCAAAATCTCAAGATTCTGGCGAAGCTTCTTTTCATCAATCACATAGGCTGGGGTCTTTATCTCATTAAAAGTCATTTACAATTCCTGCCTTGTTCATCATTTGCGTAAAAATAGTGGATGGTGTAAAAACACATCATCCACTATAGTATATCACAGACTCTGCACCAAAGGCACGTTTGCTCATTCTTTAGCTAGTTTAAGCACCCTTACATAGCTTAGTGCAGACAGGAAAGCTGCCACAGCTATAAGTACCAGCGTAATCAGCATAGTATCTATCTTTGTGCCAAGCCAAACCACCAGCACAACCAGCCCCATGGTTACGAACATGTTGGGAAGCAGGTAGAGCACCACTGCAGTTCCCTGCTTTATTACTTCAATCTCATTTTCCCAGTCAAGGCGCATGTGCTTTATTCCGCAGACGCAGCCCCAGGCAGTTGAAAAGGTACAAAGGAAAAATCCAAGAATCAAAAACAGCACCATATTTATGACCGGCAAATGCGCAGAAATGCTAAAACACAGGATTGCAACACTCATAACCGGAACTGTCAGATACAGGTTAAATAGCATCTTTCCCTGATAAATAGTTTTCTTCGAAAGAGGAAGGCTCTGCAAAATCCAATAGTTCTTGCCCTCAAGAGACGGTGAACAGGTTGTAGTAGACATCATTCCCACCAGGAAGTAAACCATCAAAGGGATAGCTGGATACATAATTCCCTCCGGTATCGGTGCTCCCTTGGTCACTACAGAAATAACCTTGTCAAAACCAACAACAAGAACTGCAACTGATGCTATAACAGCCAGAACCACGCCCATTCCAGCGTTAACAAAATAATTAGTTGATCCTGTAAATCTCTTAAACTCCTTGTATGCAATAGCATTTACAACGCTTTTTCTCTTTAGTCCGGATACCTTGTAGTTCTTCTTAGCCACATGACTCTTAAGAGCTGAATTGATCTGCCTGTAGTATTTGCCAACAAAGTAAAAAATAACCTCGTACAAAAAAACTGTAACTGCAACAAGTAGGATTCCGTAAACAAGTCCGCTAATAGCATTTGTGCTGATATCAAGTACCGCCTTGAAAAACAGCCCCGCAGGAAAATAGTAAGTGGCAACCTTTTCAGTTATCTCTGATGTCTGAATTGCAATATCTTCTACCATATCATTCTTAAATACTGCGTCAATTATGTACTGAAGCGAAAAGCAGAACATCACAAAAATGAGTGTAAGGACTGTCTGTATAACATTCTTTTTCTCAAAGCCCGCGCTTACTTTGGCAATCAAAAAGCCAAAAAAGGAAGCTGCCAGCATGGGAATAACAGGAACAAACAATCCAAGAATTAGCCACACCGGATATACCACAAACGAAGCTTTAGAAAAGATTCCGTAGCCTATCATCATAGAGATGGACAAGCTCAAATACCATGGAACACTCTTAACGTACATGTATAGGAACTTACAAGCCGCCACATCCTTTACCTTAAAGGGCAGCGCCATTAGCATGTCGTATTCCTTGAAATTAAAAAGATATCCATTAGTCTTAAAAACTGTAAAGAAGAAAGCAATGGCTGAAACAGAAATTGCATAAAGCCCAGGGATTGTGTCCGCCATTCCCATCATTCCAAGTCCTATAACTCCCGTAAATGAATAACTGCAAAGCATTATAAAAAGAACTATTCTTCCGACAAAGCCTGCTATACATCTTCCCTTCTTTTTCTTGTCAGTTGTATACTTTCTGATATTCCAAAGACTGGTTGATTTAAGGAGTGCCTTTAATAGAATAATATTCTTACTTTTCATCTGATGCCTCCAGGAATACTTCCTCAAGGGACTGCCCATTAGTCAGTTCTTCCATAGTACCGGTATCTATGATCTCGCCTTTTTTGATGATTGCGATCTTATTGCAGAGCTTTTCTGCCACATCAAGAACATGGGTGGAAAAAAATACTGCGGCTCCGTTTTCACACATCTCATGCATTATCTGCTTGAGAGTGAAGGATGCCTTGGGATCAAGCCCAACAAAGGGCTCGTCCAAAACCATAAGCTTAGGCTCATGGATAAGAGCTGAAATAATGGCAACCTTCTGCTTCATTCCGTGGGAATAAGAGCTTATCAGATCTCCCAGAGAATCTGTTATCTCAAACATATCGCCATACTTTTTTATAAGGCTCTGACTCTTTTTTTCGTCTATTTCAAAAACATCTGAGATGAAGCTGAGGTACTGGATTCCTGTAAGATTCTCATAAAGATCAGGGTTATCAGGAATATAGGCTGTAAGCTTCTTGCACTCGATAGGCTCATCCTTAACAGAATGACCGTCTATAAAAATCTCGCCCTCTGTAAAATCAAGAACGCCCACAACAGCCCTTATAGTAGTGGACTTGCCGGCTCCGTTGTGGCCAATAAAGCCGTATATATCCCCGCTTTCCACAGTAAGGCTAACGTTATTTACAACCTTCTTATCATTGCCGTAAGATTTTGAATAATTCTTAATATCAAGTACCACGTTTCCCATAGTGTCTCATCTCCTCGCTCTGTACGCTTAAATGTCAAACTTAGGTGGCACGTCTATATCCTGGCCAACATATTTACCATCCTTCTTACGCTGCTTCACACATTCAGTAAGAAGGTATTCTATTTGTCCGTTCACCGATCGAAAATCATCCTCAGCCCAGGCAGCCAGTGCATTGTATAAATTTTCATTAAGGCGAAGCGGCACCTGCTTTTTCTCTGCCATATTAGTAAAGGCTTCCTGAATTTACTACAGGCTGTGCGTCGTGATTACCACACAGTACAACAAGGAGGTTTGATACCATCGCTGCCTTGCGCTCCTCATCAAGCTGTACCATCTGCTTCTCGTTAAGTCTTTCAAGTGCCATCTCAACCATTCCTACAGCTCCATCTACGATAAGCTTTCTGGCATCAACTACTGCTGAAGCCTGCTGTCTCTGAAGCATTGCTGCTGCAATCTCTGGAGCATAAGCAAGATATGTGATTCTTGCATCTACAATCTCAAGTCCTGCATCTGCAACCTTTGACTGAATCTCCTCTTTGATTCTGTTTGCAACAACCTCTGTTGATCCACGCAGGCTACCATCGTCAGCCTTGCCATCACCTGTAGTGTCAACGTTCTCAGTAATATCGTAAGGATAAAGCTTTACAACGTTTCTTACAGCTGAGTCACACTGCAGTGAAAGATATTCCTTGTAGTTGTCTACTGTAAATACAGCCTTGGCAGTATCTGTAACCTTCCACATAACTGCAACTGCGATTTCTACAGGGTTACCTAGGATGTCATTAACCTTCTGCTTGGAGTTACTAAGAGTCATAACCTTAAGAGAAATCTTCTTGCTGACTGTTGACTTGATCTCTGCTGTTGCACCGCTGGCCTGAATTGTAAGTGCTGCACCAAGACCGCTCTTCTTGTTATCTGAAATATCACCGCTCTGTCCAAGCTTGGTATCTGCTGCAGGGTTAAAAGCTGTAGCAAATGGATTTACCCAGAAGAATCCGTCGCCCTTTAAAGTTCCGATATACTTTCCAAAAAGAGTAAGCACCAGTGCTTCACCTGGCTTTAGCACCTTAAGGCCAAGGAAAATGATCCAGCCGGCGCATAGGTAAAGCAAACTAATAATAAATAATGGCGCTCCTAAAAAGCCCTTCCCATCGCCATCCATATATATTGCAGAAAATATAACAGCAAAGGTAGCCGCGATGTAAAGTGCTATGCATAAAAGCAGCATTGCCATTCCGTTCTTGTGTCCCTTAATTACTTTTTCATTAATGTTCTCGTTCATGTCTGTACCTCCGATTGTATATAAAACATAATGTGAATATATTTGATATCATTATGATATCACCTTTAATCTTTTTGTCAACTCATAAACTTGAATTCCAGTGTTCCCTTCGCCTTAGACATACTAAAGCATATATAATTGCTCTCTTAATATGTCTTTCTTTGATGATATTTACAAATACTAATAGTCCTTCGCTCCCTCATGCATATGAAGGCCGCATTATGCTTTCCTTTCATATGCTTCTTTGCCCATATGACGAATGAAAAAACTCATGATATGCATACTGAAGCTCATATTTCTATTAACTTAATATGCTTTTATGCTGAAAACAGCCACCATCAGCTCAATTCTTTCCCCAAAAAGCATATTAACAAAGTCATCATAAGCATTTCATATGTCAGTAGTTCGATTTGTCCCCACTTTGCTACGTAAGTCATGGATCGTTTTACTGCAATATGATCATTTGTATCAGAGACAAGATAGCCGGCTGCAGTATTTCCATAATATGTTGGAGCATCATATTGCCACATTCTCACCTAAACCTCCCCCTATACAACTTCCTGCAAGTTATTTCAGATGCGTGTTCTCACTTCTGTGCGACGATGAGATATCTGTGAATTGTTCCTTCAACAACTCCATTCTTATCAATCTCTTCCTGCATTTCAAGGAGTCTGTCAAAGCACTTCTCTACAGAAAAACCTGGAAACTCCCACTCAATGATATGCGCAAACCAAACAAATGCGCCAACATCATAAAAACGGATTGGTCTGAAGGCCTCCTCTGCTCTGATAACCTTTAATCCTGCCTCCTCAAACTTTTTCTTCTGAATAGATAATTCAAGTTCCGGGAAAGGCTTAGGCACATCAGGAAGTACCATCTTTACAAGGTCCCTGTCATTCTCGCCGCCAACCTGTTCCGTGATAAACAAGCCATTTGGTCTAAGCAATCTTGCTGTTTCCGAAGGATCAAAGTCACCATGTCTATTAATGATCATATCAAAAGAGCTATCTGCAAAAGGAACATTCGAAGCATCATCACAAGCTTTGAAATCAATGCCACGAGGTAATAACTCTTTCTTGCATAGCTCAACATTCGGTGGATATCCCTCTGTAGCAGCTGTATTGCCATAAGGATGTCTAAGAGATAACAGGAACTCTCCACCGCCTGTATCGAAATCCAATAACTTCATGCTGTCTACGCGGTTTTCATCAATTATCTGCCTGTAATTCCAAGGAAGATCTTCCTCCTCTTCGTATCTATCATGAATATGAGAAAAATCCCATCCATGTATATGAGCTATTTTCTCCTCTGCTTCCCACTCTTTTCTTAATTCAGTTATTCTATCTGTATTCATATCTACTCCTCTTAAAAATCTATAATTCATAACAATCCAGCGGCCTTTTTTCCAAACAGATCAAAGCCTGATCCTGTATTTCTCAAGATTAACATTATCTTCTTCCAGAAAAACCAGCTCTACAAATTCTCCGCCATTTGCAAGAATAGTTCTCTTACTTGCTTCATTTTCTGGAAGGCAGCTTACATAAACCTCTTCAAATCCGAAACTTGAAAGGAAGTCTAGTGCTTTAGCCAGCATCTTCTTGGAATAGCCCTTTCTTCTCTCTGACGGACGCACTGAATAGCCCACATGCCCTGTATACTTTTTCATTCTCTCGGTAAGGACATTGTGAACCTGCATACAACCAACCATTTTCATATCAGACTTTCTGATGACCAATAACACATTTCCCCATGCGCCATGTTCATCTGCCTCTCGTCTGGGGTTGGCCCAGCCTATGCAGTAATCAACATACTCTTGTATATCAGGCATTCTTTTCATGGAAAAGCATCCATCAAAAGAGGACTCTGCCTCCAGCATTTCCTGCCTATAAGCCGCTATTTCTTTGGCAAACTCCATAGTTGGCTCAACGAAAAGAAGTTCCTCCTCATCAATTTCCTGTCCAGGAACGTACTCCACGCTGAACTTCTCGCATACTATCCGGGACTGCTCATTAAAAGGCATTTCCGTTTCCTCAAGGCAATCCTTGAAAAAAACTGCGTGAACATCACGCCAATATTCCAGGGACCTGTCCCCTTCACCCTCCGCATAGGCATGAAAAGGTGGCACATCTCCAAATGCTCTCACATATACATCGTAATCTCTTATTACGCAGACCGCCTCGTCTTTGCTATTCAGGATCACACTGTAATCCCCTGGCTTTGGAAGTTCCTCCAAAGCATCCTCCATAACATACTCATCATAGGAACTTGCTGTTCCAAACTTTTTGCCCTGTAAGACCAGCTCAGATAGCCTATCCGTATCACCTTCCTCAATTCCCCCAAAGCCCCAGGCCTCGTAAGGGGTGTTAATATCAACATTCTTCTTGGAGCAGAACTCTGCCCATAACTCTTTTTCTGTCATTATGCCTTCCTCAAATTGTCTTTTTTCCATTTGGTTCTAGTCCATAGTATAAAATCTCATTATACCTGGCGTTAGCTTCCTCTGCAGCCTTCTTATCTTTCCACCTGTCCACATCACTACAGATAGCCAGCATTTCATCCACGATAAGCTCAGCACTTCGTGGCTTCACATTATACAGATATGCCAGCATCCGCTCCATTGCTTTAGGGCTTCCCAGCTGCCTGGCAATCTGGTCTCCCAGTTCTCCCGGAAATCCCAGATTTTCAACCGCACTAACCACCTCGTTATGCTTTCTGTCCCATTCTATGCGATTATCCATTACTAATAATTCCTTTTCATATACTGATCAAATATCGTCTTTATCCAAGCAAGCCTTCTGTTCATGCATTTATCGACTATTGAGCTGTTAAGTGCTGACTCAAAGCCATGACAGGCTCCTTTAACCACATGTACCTCAGCAGAAACGCCTTCCGACTGTAGCCTCTTGGCAAACTCGATACCCTCATCGCGAAGGCAATCATATTCCGCAACCTCAATGTATGTTTTTGGAAAATAATCAAGAGATTCCCGCTCTGAAATCGAGTAATAATTTGCCTGATCAGAATCATTCTCTCCAAGGTACATATTCCAAAACCATTTCATGCAAACCGAATCCCAAATCGGTGTATCCGTAAATCTTTTCATAGATTCCGTGTTCATTCTTTTATCAAGCACGGGATAGATCAGCATCATGCCTTGAGGGAGAGGAAACCCTCTGTCGTGTAACATTGCAGTAACCGCCCCTGAAATATTACCGCCACCGCTATCGCCGGCGACAAGGATCATATCTTTGTAGATATTCAATTTTTCAGCATTCTTAAGCACCCAAATGTAGGTGTTATAGCAATCCTCGACCGCAACCGGATATTTGTACCTGGGTAATAATCTATAATCCGGCAATACAACCTTGCAATTTGCCCTTTGAGCATACCACTTTGCAATTTGATAATGCGCCTTAGAAGCACGCAGAATAAATCCGCCTCCATGAAAGAAAAGAATACAAGGAAGATTTCCGGAATACTGTTTAGGTTCAATTATTAACGTTGAAAGCTTCTCATCATTAAAGCCCGGCGTAGCATATTCCTTTACATTAACGTATTTATCTGATTTGCATTTCTTAAGCATGTATCCAATATTTATTAGCGGATACAGTTTCCCAACTACCGAGCCCCGAAACAATGATAAGCTCTTTAGTTCTTTGTCAATATTGTATTTCATTTCAGTCATTTTTCTTTTCAAAAATCAGATGATTATAAAAAGCAACCTTTCTAAATTCGTCCATTGCATCAGCTTTGGCCTCAAGTTCCAGCATTGGCTGATACCACTCATCACTGAATTTTATCTCGTTATTGGAGGACAGCCCAAACAATGACCTTATTCCATGAACAGCCTTTAGCTCCATGGTGTCTGCCAAAAATCTTTCGAGTTGGTCGTTGTTATAAAGATTTCTTTTTCCAAAACAAGTTTCTTCTTCATTCTGAGAATTCAAAACATCAAGCGCCGCCTGTGGCTTATCATTTAAAACCGCAAAAGCAAAGACCTTGCCAAGTTCATTATGCTTTACAATAGATAGTCTTCCGCCTGCCTTAAGCACCCTTACCAGTTCAGCAAGTACTTCATCCACATTTTCTACGTACTCTAGTACATTGTGACAGATCACGTAATCGTAGGTATCATTAGGAACCGTCTTCAAATACTCAATTCCCTCAGGCACCAACGTATATTCATTGTCCTTAACCCGTAGGCTATGCATCTCCTCATTAGGTTCCAGGGCTGTCACATCATGATACTCCGCATAATGGTTTGATGTAATGCAAAAGCCTGCCCCAAAATCCAATAGCTTTATTCTCTTATCATTTGAAATATCTAATTGTCTGTATATCAGGTCATAGAACATCCTTCCCCAAGGCTGCTCAACCATATTTCTGTAGTCTTTAATTGTCCCCACAACGAATACCCTCTTTCCTTTTTTTGTTGTTACAGCTTAATCAGCTTAATTGTCTATCATTTCAGACAACTTAGGTATAATCATATCCTTTTTCAGGCAAATAAAAAAGCCCTTTTTGATCAACACTTAGTATGAATCAAAAGAACTTTCTTTTCATTAAATTACCCCCTTTGATTTAACTTTTCTCACACAGAGAATATAAGTTTAAATCAAAGAGGGTAAAAATGCCTACCAAACTTTGCAGATCTATAATGAAATTTTGCTATATTTTAATCCACCATTACAGGGTTCTCATCAACTACCCATGGAAGGCCGAACTTGTTAAGCATATCCATGTATGGATCTGGATCGAACTCGTCAGTTGTGTATACACCTGGCTTCTTCCACTGGCCACTCATTACAAGAGCTGTACCGATCATGGCTGGAACGCCTGTTGTGTAACTGATAGCCTGGCTGCCAAGTTCCTTATAGCATTCCTGGTGGTCACATACGTTGTAGATGAAAAGAGTCTTCTCCTTGCCATCCTTGATGCCGCGGAAGATACAGCCAATGTTAGTCTTACCAACTGTTCTTGGGCCAAGGCTTGCAGGATCTGGAAGAAGAGCCTTAAGGAACTGAATAGGAACAATCTCTCTGCCCTCAAAGTTAATTGGAGAAGTGGAAAGCATTCCAACATCTTCAAGACATCTCATGTGATCAAGGTAGCTCTGTCCGAAGGTCATGAAGAAACGGATTCTCTTGATCTCAGGGAAGTTTCTTCCAAGAGCCTCGATCTCCTCGTGGTGAAGAAGGTACATATCCTTCTGACCAACCTGAGGAAAATCATATACTCTCTTGATTTCCATAGGCTTTGTCTCTACCCAGTGGCAATCCTCCCAGTAGCGTCCGTTTGCAGAAACCTCACGAAGGTTGGTCGTAGGGTTGAAATGTGTAGCAAAAGCG
>JAEEGL012110489.1_pt1 | contig 30111 bp, 26 predicted proteins | sample 9134231 | NCBI WGS metagenome assembly JAEEGL01 (sample SAMN16246548, study PRJNA631951) | gut metagenome | biome: gut microbiome; feature: rumen; material: fiber-attached | host: Bos | place: Iran: Karaj | collected 2018-10 | reverse complement strand
TAAAGCATTATTTGGAATATTCTTTACGATGGCTCCGCCCGCCCATCGACCGTTACCACCTGCGGTCTGCTTTCGACAGATACCAGTATCAAAGGTGGAGCTGGTTCTGCGATCGTGCTTGCTAAAGAAATATTCCTCATTCATTATAACAGAATACTAGTGAAACGCAAATAAAAATAGAACCTGCCGTGTACCGCACGCAGACCGAAAACTCGGTGGCGTACGCACGCACAAGTCCTATCTTTAAATGAAACCCTGACGGTGTGTTCAAGACCGCTATTAACGGCACACCATCAAGGCTCACATCAGCTGTTGCGCTGCTTTTACACAGTTTCTCCCTGATTTTCCACAGCAAAGGCATTTCTGTGTACCTGACGCATGGCAGCGAGATATATTACGATAGGGATCGTCACCCTGTATGCCGGGCCTGTAATATCTACAGCCGTCCAAATTGCGGTTAACGCAATTCCGACCGGGCCAGTCGCTATCCCCAGAACCTTATTGATAGTTGCATTGGCAGCCAGCGACAGCCCCCGGCCCAAAATCGCCTTCGCTACCGAATTCACTATGATCATAGCCAGCTCATAGGATGCAAACCCACCAGCACGAAATGCCAGTATCATCGCCGCCAGTGCCTCCGCTTTGAAATCACTGCCAGTAGTGACCCTGATTTTCAAGGAAGAGAGCATCTCTCTTACACTGTCGTCATCCATCCTGTCCAGTACTTTGGACAGGACCTTTTCCAGCAGCGCAAGGTCAATCTGTTCCATACTGTCAGTTGGGTCTACCTTGACACCAAGTTCTTCACAGACATCACAGGCAATTTCCTTATAGCTGGGACCTTCCCCACGAAAGAAGTTGATAAAACTGTTACCCCCGAACTTTCTAATCTCGGATGCGATGAGTTCGATGCAGGAATGATAATTTCCCGCTTTGTGGCAGGTGCGGAAGTCGAAATCTGCTGACAACATTTCCGTGATCCACCCCTTACCAAGCATGATTTCCACCGGCACCGCCAACTGTTCGTTGGTCATTTCCCTTAAAATTTGCATATCTTTTTCCACGATATACCCTCCTCATTTCGTTTTATTAATAGTATCGCTAATTTTGAATAAATTTTATTCAAAACAATGGTCTTTATCTCCATCCTGCGAACTTCCTGCTAAACAATTTCCTTGTGTTGCAAATCCGCACCCGGCCCTGATTTCAAGCCGTTTACAGCTGGTATCCTATTTATATGGATCACTATGTCTTTCAATGTCCAGTATTTAACTTATGTGTATTTTACTACCGTTTGTTAAAATTGTCAATAGTTTTTGTTCAAACTTTGTTTAAAGCATTCAGATGTTTTTTCAATTCTATTCAGCTTCATCACCTGTTTTTTTATAAAAACATTCATGTTTTTTTCAAATCTATTGACCGTTTTATACATTCAAGCTATAATTATTGTATAAATAATCTTTATCCTGAGGAGGGAACTATACAATGATCCCAGTTTTAAGCGCTATATTGGGTTTAGCTCCTCTTACCGTTGGGGGAGCAGGACTAGTGGCTGGTTCTGCGGTTGGCACTGCGGTTGACAGATTATATGATTTAGTTAAAGATACATTAACGACAGATGAAGCTATGGCTGTATTGGGTATGAGCAAACCTACCATCCTGAAAAAGATGAAGGAGGAAAAGGCCCTGCCTTACAGCGGCCCTGGCGGACGGCTCGGCTATCGTATCCGCAAGGAAGATATTGCCGAATATGCAAAGAAAAACAATATTACCCCTAAATGGAATAAAGTGATCGATACTGTTGCAACCCAAGACACATCTTTACCTTCAGCCATCCAATTCCAGGATCTTGAAGCATTCGATAAAATGTTTGAACAGGATCCCACCTTACTTGATGACGTGATAGAATTAACCAAAACATATCAAAATCAGGCCAAATTAGAATTAGAAAAATTAAAACTGGAAGAACCCGATGCCCAAAATACAAAAGAATATAAGATGAAAATTATCTTGGCAAACATGAAAATCAATGATTACGAACTTAAGATCCAACAGTATAACTTATTAAAACGCAGTCTAAACGCCCAAGCTGCAAAATAAGTTACAGCACCTGAAGATAAAACCCGCTTTCCTTTCATAGGAAGCGGGTTTTCTTATCTTTATCTTCAGTTCTTCACAGATTTATTTGCTCTCATATCGCTTTACTAGCCGGTAAAAAGTTGTCCGGGGCAGGTTTTCATTTTTCATGAACTCCACCGCAGTAAGCTTTCCACTCTTCCACAGTTTGTAGTTGCCGGCAAAGGTCTCTGACAGCACTGCCGGCGGCCTGCCATACGGACGATACTTACCATTTCTCCGTTCTTCCAATACCAGATCGATCCCTTCCCGCTGGCGCTGCAGGGTGTTTTCCCGTTCCAGCTGATACAACGCAGCAAACACGGACAGCATGAATTTGCCCGTAGGCGTCGCCGTATCGATGTTTTCCTTCAGCGAGACCAGATCCACCTGCTTGCCCTGCAGATACTCCACCAGATTCAGGAAATCCCGTGTGTTCCGGGCTAGTCGTGAAATGCTTTCGATATAGACCGTATCTCCCTCCCGGACATAGGCCAGCATTGCCTTCAGTTCAGGCCGGTCGGTGTTCTTGCCGGAGACTTTTTCCTCGTAAGTCTTGTCCGGGATGATCCCCCGTGCTCTCAGCAGCTCATACTGTCTCGCCGTGTTCTGTTCTTTTGTACTTACCCTGATGTATGCTATCTTTGCCATCTGTATCCCCTTTCTGTGCCAAAATGTCCCTAAAAATATCGGTACGTTCCAATATGGCAAAACCGACTTTTTGGGACGCCTTATATACCAGTACCGATATGTACACTTTTTGAAACGGTCACGCTTCCATGAACCACCGGTTCTCATCGTCATACAGATAGACGGTCCTGCCACGGATCCGGCAGGCGTACCTCATGCCCACGCCTCCAGCCTTCAGGCTGGCTGCCCGGCGGACATCCAGGATGCGGTCCACCTCAAACACTCTCCCGTCCTCCCACACGATGGACGTGGGCCGGATATGTCCATCGGTATCAAATTCAGCGTTGACTATCAATGGTATCTTCATGATCTCCCCCTTCGGCCTGCATATACTGCTTATACATAGTCCGCAGCTATTATAAAACATCTGTTCGATATTATTGTATCATACCTTCTGCAAAAAGAAAAGCGAACACCCTGTAAAATATGGAAGAGAGAAACCGGGTCATACCCGGTTTCTCTCTTATCACCTGTCTTTGTCACTATCTTTTCTTTTTGTCAAGACGCTCGTTGAGCTTTTTCCAGCGATACTTTTTAAGCGGGCAGCCTGACGCGGTATCATAGTACCAGGCGCCGTCTTTAAACAGGTACACATATTCGGCCCAACTGCTTTCGCCCAAGTCCGGAGGGATCTTGTCATACGTCCGAGGCGGCATATCTTGCATGATTTTGTAACCGCCTCCTCTCAACGTATACGGAATGATGACAGACCCGTAGGTTATGTCGCTCTCATCCCCGTACAGCATCAGATTCAGAGCTGTCTCATAGGAGTTAAAATATTTGACCAGTGCCTTACCCACGCCGCCCGGGAATCCATCCCAATGATGATAGATGCCGATGTATTCTTTGTCCAGTTCCACCGGCGGCATCTTGTCGACTTCGTCTTCCGGGATGATCGTTTCTCCACCGATGTCGCTGAACTGAAGTCCCTGTGCGTAGATCAGCTGCTTGTCAGGGCTTACGGTTTTACCTGTGCCCTGAATACGACCGTAGACCAGCTTATTGCTGATAACCTGACCGGCAGCCAGTACAACTGTGACGCCGAACTGTACCGGCTCTTTTCGGGGTGCCCGGCCTATGAACGCCGGATCATCCTGGAGATTGCCACGGCGGCAAGGTATATACTGGAGGAATACCGGTGGATAATCGATCTGGATAAATCATAAGCCGCCGCCTTCCTCCTGGCAACAGACCAACGGTAGAGATATAGCACCCGCAGTATAGGCAAAATAGATCATCCCTCCCCTGAACCGGCAAGGGATGATCTGCCCTCTTCTCATATCGGCCGAACTCTATTCTGTCTTCTGCACAGTATCATGGCACCGCGGCTCCTGTCTCCCGCAAACCGTTGGCCACAGCAGCATTCCGCTGTGCCAAGCCCGGAGACACGGAGGCGACGTGAGACGCGGACCACAGACCGTGCCCGTTTACCGGGACTCGGGTCTGTTCTGTCCGGCTCTGAATGTGCTATAATAGTGACAATGATCAGCAGTGCTGATATACAGCCTGAACGGACCGTACATGGCTGTCTGTAAGGAGAACGTGCAATGACATACAAATCAGAAGAACAGCGGGATCATATGACCATCAGCGTCTTCGCGGAGCATCTGGCTCACCGTCTTGGTGCTGATAAGAAGAAGAAAAACTGGATCATAAGGAACCTGTGGCAGTATTACGAGCGGATCCTGTGGTGGAACCTGCCCAGCACCCATAACTGGATGTTAGGCAGCACCCAAAAGATAACGTATATGGAAGACCACATCGGGTTCCACAGCGTGACCGGCTTTGTATATCTGGCCAGGCTGCTGGTCACCTATCCGGGGTTTCAACAGTATCTCACAAAATATGTCAGAGAAGCGTATGATAAATATGAAGACAAAGCAAGAAAAGAAGAGAAAGAAGACATGGACGGCCCGGAAGAAACTGACACCAGCTATACCTCCGCGTCTCCAGCAGCCGACGACAGTGACGTAGATGAGGCAGGCGCGGAAGCTTACATGCCTGAGATATACTACGGTCTGTGGGAGCAGACCGGGGACGACCTGTATCTGCGCTACCTGCAGTCGCTCCTCTACATCCTGAACAGATTGGGAAAAGCTAACTTAAACAACGATGGACAGATACTGACAGCGGTCAGTGGTAATACGTATGAAGACAAGTACTATCAGAATGTGATAGCCTATTGCCTGTTAGTCATTGAAAAATTTGAAGACCCTGATTTCAAACTGAACAGGCGTTATGAACTGAATAAGCATATCAGGCTGAATCTGGGCTTTGGGAAATACCGGGACAGGTACCTGTCTACTCTTTCCAGCATAAGGAAGCTTGAGAACCAGACCCTGGGGCTGGCCGGCTTCCTCCGTTCTTCACGGCACTTATCCAGGTGGCAGATAACCAGAATGACTGCCCTGGCCCAAAAATACCAGAACGTCCTCTACAGAATGAAAAAGAAGACCTTCAACGCCAGGCTGTATACTGCTGCTGAAAAGCGTATGGAGATCCTTGAAGAACTGGAACGCTACACACAGCTGTACGTCAGGAACCACGCGCCGGATGCACCGCTTACCGAGCAAGAGTACCAGAAGCTCAGATCGCTCTCCGATACATACCGCACGCTGCTAGCCGGCGCCAGGAATGAGCCTGACGACTAAGCTGAGAGTTTTCAGATACAGATACAAGTGAATAGCAAACCTACTGCCGATAACCATGGTCCAGCCTGGTTATCGGCACTTTTTTATGCAGTAGCAGAGCCTGCTACGCCATCGATATTACAAAACTGTAACAAATGTTACAGTTTTGTAATATTCATGATACTGATTTAAATATTTTTCTATCGTTTTTTGTTCGTCATTTTGGAGATCTTACAGGACACTCCCCAAGGACCCACTCCAAAAATATCCTGTAGATACAAATATCAACAGATATTTTTGTATCAACACAACTCAAAAAATCCCCTTGCAACAGGGGTTTCAGCGTGATATCATCTGTGCGAAACATCAAATCTGATGTTTCATGTTTTGTCAGTTATGAGCCGTTACACGGGGGGTCGGCAGACCCACGTACGGGGCCGGGCGGGGACTGCACCAGGCAGCCGCGACCACAGCCCCACCGGGCTGGCAGCGCGCTAATACCGGCACGGTCGGTTCCGGACAGCTGACGCCACCACGCCTGCTGTAATAATTTCCATATTACAGCACCGCATAGACCTATCTGCGGGTCAACAGGCGGATGTCTGCAGCATCCCCTGTCCCCCACTATATGAGTGCCGCCATGCGGCAGGAGGGATATATGAATTCAGACAGTATCGATAACGAAAAGATCGGCGCCTCTTCCACAGCGGCTGCCACGCCTGCTACAGAAGTTCCGCCATCCACCCCCGCTACCACGCCGGGACCAGCAGCTGAAGACAGCAGCCATTTTGTCAATGTCCCGAAGGACGAACAGGTAGACATAGCCAGGAATCTGCAGCTGCTGCATGGCAATGATGTTGCGGAGATCAGGGTCATTCCTACGGACAGATCCAAAAAACTCATGGGCTTCTACGATGATTGGGCAGCTGCAGCCCAGGCCGTGAAGCCGTGGGACGGGCAGGCCCACATATTCGTGACGCTTCACCACATCGCCGAGCCGCCGCCCGACTACACAGACGCTTACGGTAACCCCGCCAAGCTGCTGTCCACGTATGGAAAAGCGGTATCGGTGAGATCCGAAAACGTTGATTTTTACAACTTCTTTTTCGTCGACGTGGACCCGGTAAAGTCCGGCGGCGAAGACAGTTCTGCAACCAGGGCAGAAGCCACTGCCTGTTTGCAGAAGGCAAAAGCGATCCGGCACTGGCTGGTGGACACGCTCCACTTCCCCGATTGTATTGTAGCGTTCTCAGGCAACGGCGTGCATCTGTTGTTCAAAATGAGTCTGCCGGTAGCCGGTACCCGCGACGTCTACAAGCTGGCCCTGAAAGCCCTGGCTCAGAAGTACAACGACGGGCAGGCCGTCGTAGACGAGAAAGTCTCCGACCCGGTCCGCTCCGTCAAAGTCTATGGTACCATGGCCTGCAAGGGTCCGGATACAAAGGAGCGCCCTCACCGGCGCTCCCGCATCCTCCACGTTCCCCCGCAGCTGACGGACGTAACGTCAGACCAGCTGAAAGCACTGGCCGCGAACTATGTCCTCCCCAAAAAGGCCGCGCCGGCGCAGCAGGGCAGCAGGGGCGCTGATGACGAAAAAGAAAAGTTCGATTCGACCGCCTTCGCCAAGGAACTTACGAAAGACTCTGACCTGTTCATCGACACCTGCACAGGCCTCCCCTACATCACTCTCGAGACCAGTTCAGGCAGATATCTGACCTGTGAGATCGAAGGGTCCATGTTCAGGGATGTGCTGCTGGCAGAGGCCAAAACACTGGAGGGGGTGTATCTGAACACCCGGGCCTTCGACGGCTTCATCGCTACCACCGCGGCGATCACCCGTCTCAAGAAAGTAAAAAAAGAAGTAGCCACACGCATTACGAAACTGGGCAAGGCGATCTTCTACAACCTGATGGACGCGAATCATCAGGTTGTGATGGTGACGGCCCAACAGACGGCCGTCATCGATCCGGTGGCTGTACCTAACGGTATAAACCTGAAATTCAATGAAAGCACAGTAATGGCTGCGCAGGTCGTTCCCCAACGGGCAGACGCCCGTCCCCTGCAGGAGGTACTGGGTCAGTACCTGCACCTGTCGCCGGACGACAAAGTGCTGGCTATCGTGACCACGATCACCTGGTTCCTTCCGCATATCGAACGTGCGATCCTTCTGCTGAACGGACCGCAGGGCACCGGCAAAAGCTTCTTGTCACAGATCCTCCAGCGCATCGTAGACCCGGTGAGCCACGATCTCCCGCCGCTGCCCACGGACATGCAGGAACTGCAGCTGATCTTAGCCGAGTATTATCTTGTAGCTTTCGACAACATATCGCAGATCCGGGAAGCCATCAGCAATACACTGTGTAAATCCGTGACCGGCGGTACCCAAATCAAACGCAAGCTCTACTCCGACAAGAGCCTCGTGATCCTGACCTATAAGAATGCCGTGATCCTCAACGGTATCGGCGATTTCGTGCAGATGCCGGACCTGTTGGACCGCATCGTCACACTGAAAACCATCCCGCACGGAGCAAACAAGAGCAAGAAGGCCCTGTTGGCGCGGTTTCAGAAAGACCTTCCGGATATCCTGGCGAAGATCTTTGAGATCCTGCAGAAAGCCATGGCACTAGTCCCTACGGTGGCTATCGACACGCCGACCCGGCTGGTGGATTACGAAAAATGGGGCTACGCCATTGCTCAGGTTATGTACGGCGACGGCACCATCTTCCTCAAAGCCTATTACAAAGGACGCTACCTGGCCAGTACCAGCCGGGCAGAGAACGATGCCGTTGGCAACGCTTTCCTGCGGTACGCGAATCTCCAGCAGACGCTGCCCGTCTATATCCCCTCCCGCAAGTTATACGATGACCTGTGCATACTGGGCAAAGGCAGCAGTACCCGCTTACCTGCCGACTGGCCGAAAGACCCCTCGGCCATGACGACACGCCTGGAACGCCTGCTGGTGAACCTGCAGGATGCAGGATACACTTTCCGGCGCGTGCGCCATCAGAAAAAGCGTCAATTACTGATCGAACCTTACCCGCCAGCTGACGGGACCAGCAATTAGGAGGTGCAATTATGACCGACAAAATTCCCGGGTACACGTCGTATGTCCGCAGACAGGTGGAATCCTCTTACGACTTGAACCACAAGCCTGTGCAGGACTTTCTCACAGCGATGCAGCTGGTGTGTAAAGGCCTCAACAAACCGTATATGATCAAAGCCAGTGAACTGGCCCAGAAACTGGATGCTGCTGCCAGCGGGAGCCCCGAGATCACCACGTATCCGGACGAGTGGATCCTGCACGATCTCAACGTCGCCGACCTGATCCAGTTGCTGGAGACGGAACTGAAAGAGGCCGGCGTGAAGTGTTTTGTTCTGCAGAAAGACCTGTACGTCACCCCGGAAGTTGCGCGCGACAAAGAAGTGCTCTTCTATAACGGCGATAAGTTTTCAGATCTTAACCTTTACCGGCGTTCTTACCCGTACAAACTCAAACTTCATTGATTCTATCAGACCGGAGCCCTTAGGGTCCCAATAAAAGAAAGAGAGGAAACACTATGAAAAAAGCTAATAAATATCTCGGCCAGCCTGAGAAGACCCCGGAAAACGCACGGGGATCTTCATCCACTGCTGTTATTACTGCATTCACTGCTCCAGCTGCACCTGTGCCGGCTCTGGACACGCTCCTGAGCCCGTATCTGAACCTGACGCAAGATCAAAAGACCCTGTATTATAGCTGGTTGCTCCAGCAGAGCTTGTATACTGATGGCATGGTTCCCGGGCCGGTTACGGGCGGCCTGCCCATCCTGGCCCTGAGCGGCCCGCTTGGCTGCGGCAAGAGCCTGCTGGCAAAGATTACCAAAGGCATCCTGGTTGCCCAGGAATGGATACCGGTACCGCTCCAGGCAATTCCCCCTCAGGACATCACAGACCACCTGGACCGGACCACGATAATCACCTACGATAATATCTCCAATATCCCGGAACAGTACAGTGATTCACTGGTCGACCTGGCAAAAGCTGGTTTCTATGACGGGCAGGGCATCATCCTCAATGGTACGGGGTTCACTATTCCTGAGAGACTGACCAAATACACCATCTCCCTTGAATTGAAACCACTGGATAAGCCGGTACCGGCAGAAGATCTTCTTCTGCCCATAGGCAACAAACTGGCAATTATCCAACAGGCGTTTATCGATCTGAAAAACGAGGTGTACAGAGAACTGGTCGTGCAACTTCTGTTTTCCACCCAGGATCACAGCCAGCTGCCTACCCACGTAGATCCGGTACCGGACAGCCTGTTCAATTATTACAATATCGCCAGTGCCTATTTAAAGGTCATGGACAGAGCAGAAAGATCCTGATACCCCGCCGTAATACACAGTTACGGTACAACCAATAAACTGCAGGAGACTCGGCCGGTCTCCTGCCCATAATATCAATACTTGGAGGTAAAGCTTATGACTACCATTAACCTTTCTTCTGCCAAACAACAGCTGGATGCAGCTGTAAAACTGGCAAAAAAATGCAAAGCCGGGATACCGGCACAGTATATGGACCTGCCCACCCTGATGTATCCCTTCCTGAACCTGGCTCCCGAGGACAAACTGTTATACTTGTCCTGGATCACCTATACGCTGGTTTCACCCGTGGAACGATATCCACAGATCCTGCTCGTCTTGGAGGGACCGCCCGGCAGCGGAAAGACAACGCTAAGCGATTATAGTTATAACTATCTTGAATGGCTCAGAAAAACTATCAGGACCAACACGAAAGCAGAAGTTATCTTTTTCTCTCCGCGTACTGTCACCAGCGATAAGGTGGTGGTGCATGACGGTATGGTCACACAACAGGATGTTGACGATGCATGCCAGGACGTAAAAAGTAGTTTTGACTGCGGATATAAGGCGGCCATCATCAACGGTGTCAGCATAAACATTACGGATCCGCTGCTGGCGAACCGTACCCTGAAACTGACCATGCCGCCGTTACAGGACCAGCTGCCCCTGAAGGAGCTTCATGCAAAATACGATCTTGTCCTTGGGGCTATCTACGCCCTGTATCCTCAGTTCATGTTTCAGGCTTATATGGATGGCCCGGAAGAAACCACAATTGCGACTGAATCGGAAAAGAGGGCGGCCATGAGCGCCTATGAACACATGGGCAGACTCATCTCCAACCTCCTGTACAACGATGAACACCGTTTCCTGGACCAGTATCTGAAGACCCAGTTTTAGCCGGATTTGTCCACCGGGTACGTTTGGTCAGAAACCGTAAGAATCCCGCTTATAAACTTATATTATCATCCTGATGATACCCGTCATCAATATTTATCTTCATATACTATCCCGAAAGGAGGTCCGAACCATGACCACCACACACCCTCCAGCGGCCGCCGATACGGTGACCGTGGATGAGGTAGCTGCTGTCGCCCAAAAGATAGGACAGGAGATCTGGGGCGAGGACCGGTTCAACGAACTGATGCAGGAAACCGGATCACCGGGACCCACTGTCTATACAGCAATCCCCCCTGCATCGCCCTCAGTACCTGCTCAGCCCCACAAGGGCAGGCAGAAAAAAGAGCCTGCATAGGTGCACCTGTACCGGGTCCGGGTCTGTATGATCCCGGCCCGGTCTTTTTCTTGTACGATGATCCCGGAAAGGAGGCTGTCTGCCATGAACGACAGGCCAACAGAAAAAGTCGCCGTCTACTGCCGTGTCTCTTCTGACGATCAGGCAGAGCGCGGCACCATAGACGTGCAGAAAGACTTTGCCAGAAATTACATCGAACTGTATCACCTGCAGCTGTATGACTATTACTGCGACGACGGCGTCTCCGGCACTATCCCGATGAAAGACCGGCCGGACGGAGCCCGGCTGCTGCAGGACGCAGCCAGACAGGACTTCGATACCGTCCTGTTTTACAAGCTGGACCGTATTGGCCGCAAGACCACGGTGATCCTGGATGCCATCCAGGCCTTCACGGCCCATGGCATTGCTGTCCGGTCCATGACGGAACCGCTGGATACCAACACACCCACCGGAAAGTTTCTCATCACTACCCTCAGCGGTATCGCCGAACTGGACCGGGACTCTACCCTTATGCGCATGCACAGTGGGGCGCTGGTAGCAGCCAAAAAAGGCAAGTGGCTGGGGGGTATCGTCCCCTTCGGCTACCTGACGGACAAGGACGGCTACCTCGTCGTCAACCGGGAAAAGATCCCCGGTCTGGAATTTTCAGAAGAAGATATCGTTAAGATCATCTTCAGAATGTGCGCCGACGAAAACAAGAGCTGTATAGAGATAGCTGATTATATCAATGCGCTGGGCGTGCCCACACGCTATATCCCGGCCAGAAACCTTGTACGGCGCAGGCGTCCGGGCAAACGGCTGCGGAACAATGCATCCGTATGGGGGCCCAGCCGTGTCCTGCGGATGATCAACAACACCCTGTACAAGGGCTACCGTATCTACGGTCTGAGGGCGACCCTGAAAGACTATGAGCCTATCGAGCAGCTGGTCCCTGCCATAGTGGACGAGGATATCTGGAACAGAGCCAACCTTGCAACTTCTTCCAGAGCGCTCAATCACCCGCCGCGCCGGGGAGGACGCTATCTCCTGCAGGGCTGCCTGTACTGCGGCCACTGCGGGCACAGCTACTGCGGATATGCCGACCGGCTGAAAAAGGACCGGCTGGTCTATTATTACCGTTGTAACGGACGGAGCACATACAACCGTAACTGGCGCTGCACCGAGTCGACCGGGATCCAGGCGGACTGGATCGAATCTATAGTGCTGGAATACTGCGCCCATCTGTTACGGGAGCACAAATTCCTCGATCATCCCGTCAGACCCGCGGACAGCAAAAAGGACAGTATCGGAGCCGAACTTGCACTGCTGGATAAATCATTGAAAACTCAGGAAGAAGAGAAAGCCTCCATCCTGACACTGTTCCGTAAGAAGCTGATCACAAGGGATGACCTGACCCGCCAGCTGCAAAGCATCAAACAGGAACGGGAAGCGATGCAGAAGAGGATCAGGGAACTGCAGCAGCCTTCAGCAGAGGACATCCTGTCCAGGAACAGGAAAAACTCGGCCGAATACTTTGCACGGTTCAGGGAGATCTTCCCTAAGGATTATGACCTGAAGGACCTCTCCTTTACGATCCAGCGTGAGATCGTGGCCCTGTTTATCGACCGTATAACCATATTTACTGTCAAAAAGCATGCAGATTCGTTTTACGCCACGTTCCGTATCGAACTGAAGGATAAGCTGGGACACTCCAAACACTATACTGTTGCGGCCACAGACCGCCTGAAGACACAGCAGAACAAGGTCGGCAGGAAACTCACCACCCTCGGCAAAAAACTCCGGGCTCTGAGGCTGGAACGCGGTTATACACAAAAAACGGTAGCGGAGAACATAGGCCTGTCCGTGACAGCTGTCAATGCGTTCGAAAACCAGCGCCGAAGCCAGACTAACCCTGCGTTTCAGCACCCCACGATCCGTAAGCTCGCGGACTTCTACGGGGTCCCGTATGAGACGCTAGCCATCCTGAATTATGCTTCCGTGGAAACGGATGGGAAAAAACTGTTCGCGCAGATACGGGATGTAAAAGGTCTTACGTCCGATGAACTGCTGGCGGAGATCGGTATCAGTAAACCCACGTTCCGCAAGTATCTGAAAGGCAGGTCTACAGACCGGACAAAACAGAAGATCGAAGTCTACTTTGCCACAGCAAGAGAATGGTTAATAAAAATACTGCAATCCTGACAGGGATTGCAGTATTCCTCTTTGGTTCGTATCTTCACTTCTACCGTATATACTTACGGGCTCTTTGGTCCCTTACATTATTTCTGATAAGAAGCAACCGTTCAAGTTCTTCCTTTTTGTACTCATATTCCGGATATTCTTTTATCAACTCATCAAACGTACCAAAGGTCTTGCCAGTATTTCTCCACTTTTTCCTGCATATTCTGGTATGATCCAGGTCTCTCTTCTGGTCATTCCTGTTCTTCTGTAAACGCGGGAAGTCATAATAATGCAGCTCATCTCCATCAACAATGCCTATCAGCGCCGTGAATGTATGCAGCCATTTTTCATCATGGTCCCGTTCCAACAGCATGCCTATCATCAGGGGTTTAGCTGACAGTTCCTTCTTCCTGGCTTCTAAAACAGCTTCCCATTCGCTCTCTGAGCATGAATTCCTGGTGCGGACCGTTGCTATCATAGTCAGTATTTCTTCATCTGTTACTGTTACGAGCTTTTCTTCGCTGACCCCATAGTAGCCAACCGCCTGATATCTCCATCGTCTTCCTTTTTCCCATACATCTATATGATGGTACTCTGCTGTAGAATGTTCAATAAACAGGTCTAACAAAGCCGCTTTTTGTGCTTTTTTTATAAGCTTCACGTCAAATAAAATAAATTCTTCTCCTATTTTCTCAATTTTAGTATTGATATGCCCCAAGATTTGCTGTTTGCTCATTTTTTTCCACTCACTATAGGGGAATTTTCCCTCTTGTTCGGCATTAACAGCATTTACACTGCGTTTAGCATCATGATCCCAGCCATTACCCTGAGAAAGATAATTATTTTCAAACATGTTAACACGCATAGCCCAATCTATAAAAGTGGTGATCGGACGTTTCCTTTCTCCCGGTTTCCCAGGCAAATCAATTCCATCTATCAATTTATGCAGTTCCTTATCTTTTGTTAATTATACTATCCCCATCAACAGCCCCTGTCTGAGCCTGATACCGTAGCTATGATCCCGTAATGATAAATAATTCCCAGTTCGGTCTGTGCAGGGGCATACCGGTTACAGGCTGATCTCACAAACCATTGGAGGGCTATTATTATATCCTGCTTGACCCCAAGCCCCCAGTCGTACAGCCAGGCAAGCTGGTATTGTTTTTCCGGATCGCCGAGATTTGCCAACGCTTTTGTTTCCTCAACATCAAGCTTGCGAACTAATTCCCATAACCCGGTAAGACGTATCTCTTCAATATCCTTATTTTTAACGCTGCCATGACGTTCTAACATGTAATAGTCTTCATAGTCTTCCGGTTTTATCCCAGGTTCCGGATAGAAATCTTCATCTGTTACTTTTTTCTCGCTTTTTGTCACACAGTTCCAATCAGAAACGCTTTGTATAGCTTCCTTACTGCCATTGATGGCTGCAATCTTCAGCCACTCAGAGCTTTTACGCAGATCCAGTTTTGTCCCGTAAGCGTCATGATAGTATACGGAAAGCCGGAATTGCGCGTCTTTATCGCCGGCAATGGCCTTCTCCTTCACCTGTTTAAAGTCCTCTATGCATCCCAGCATCTGAAGCGACAGCGGCTCGTCCTGCGAAGCGGCTTTTCTGTACCAATACAAGGCATCTTTCCAGTACTTCTTTTTATACAGTTCATCAAAGCAGATCGAATCACCATAACGATCCCGAATCAGATTGCCGTCATTATCAAATTCCTGAAAATGGCCTCCAACTGTAACTCCTTTAAACTGTAATATGGGTTCCTTCCACCACTCTTTCCGCATTCTTGTGTCTCCCCTTTATAAATATATTAACGCAGTATCCTCTTGTTTCCGTCTATCACTTCCAACCGGTATACAGCGGCCATTTTTCATTACCTTAAGACTGCCTCAGCGCCCTGATCTCCCTCTGCGTCAAAGTTTTCTTTTCCATGAGCGCCGCTACCAGTTTATCCAGAAACACACGGTTTTCAGAAAGGATCATTTTTGCCTGCTGATAATACTTGGTCATTTCCTGCGATATGAACCGGTCTTTCCTGGCGCGCAACGCTTCTGAGCACTCCTTGCTTGTATAGGAGTCAAACCCATAAGCGCAGTAATCATCCACAAGCAAACTGACAAGAGCAAACGCCTTGCTCAGATCGTACCCGCACCCGACATCAATCCGGCCTTGAACCACTTCTATCGCAGCCTTTCCCCCCAGTTTCCGAAGGATCTCCCGCTCCATCTCTTCCCTGGTCCTGCAATACGTGTCGCCAGTTCCGGCATTCACGATCCCTCCCAGTTCTCCGGCAGATCCGCGTATCGATACCAGGTTCACACAGCCGGGCTTCAGTACTTCACATATGGCTGCATGTCCCGCTTCGTGGACTGCGCTGCATATCGTTTCTTCTTTACTGTCTTCGCACAACTGTTCCGGCGATGCGAGCAGTTTCCGTACACAGGACCGTATCAGATCCTCCCGGGATATCGCGTCCCTGTTGTCATAGCCGGCATACATACCGGCTTCGTTGATGACCTCCTCCAGATCAGGACAGGAACAGCCTGCCATGATCCTGGCTATCTCTTTCACGTCTACGTCATCCGCTACTTTTTTTCGGCCGAAGAGCTCTTTTACAAGGATCTCCATATCCTTCCCCGTCGGACATTCCAGCTCCAGCGCTCTGACAAGCCTGCCTGCCTCCAGCAGCGCGTCTGGTATCCGTTGGATGTCGGTCGCCGTGGCAAGGATGAACAGGCCGGCTTCTCTGCAGTAATCGACCAGCTCTACTACGGCAGATGCCACCCGGTCATTACCTTCCGCGATAAACCTGTCCATATCATCCCAAAAGATGATCCCACGCCCTTTCTTTTCAGCTTCTTCAATGGTACGTCCTACTCTTTCGGCTATATCCCCTTCTATGAAGCCTCCTGATCCGACAGCGCAGGCCTGCCAGCCACTATCCTCAATAAAACACTGTGCCATCAGTGTCTTTCCCGTCCCCTGATCTCCGTAGAGCAGAACCCCCGCCGGCATATGTACGCCAAGCCGGGAATACCTATCCGGATGTTTCATCATATCACTGATACGGATCAGTTCCGCCTTGATATCCTTGTAGCCTATCACTTTATCAAAACCGCTCATATACGACGCTCCTTCCTGTCCCCTGTCAACGGCAGACCCGGCACACCCGTACCGTTCCCGTACCAGAAGACCTGCCACTATAAGTCACACACCGGCCACATACCTGTGCTGAATACGTACAGCCGGCTGATTTAAACATATACATTACAAGCCACGAACACTGTCACCAGGTGGATCAGGACCAGATCCAGGATGATCGGGAAGGGCCGGCTCCAGTCACAGGTACAGCCAGTTCCCCCGGACAGGGGCATCCGGAGGTCAGCCAGGTCCGATATGAGTTCCAGACAGGCCATCGCCATAAGCATGAGGCCCAGGATCCAGCCGTCCCCGCCCCGGAAACAGCTCAGCAGATCCCTGCAGCCGTATCCCGGCTGCAGGACAATATATGAGAAGTAAACCGCCCCTGCCAGTGCCAGTACTCCCCGGGCAACGTTCCTGCGCTTTCTGGATACCTGGTTCCAGGCGATCAGTTCAGAAGCCAGGACCGCGAGACCGGTCACGGACACGATCAGCAATACGTGCGTAAGAATCTCCATGCAACTTTGTAACCGGACCGCAGCAAACTGTCCCAAAGCGATACCTGTCATCAGCACACTCAGCGGCACCAAAACATAGCCTTTTTTTGCATATACAGTCTCCAGTATCCCGGTGACGCCGCCTGCAAGCGTTACCAAAAGTAGATATCTGTGCGGAAGCCGGATGCAGAAAAACGATACCGTAGTCATGACGGCCCACAACAGGCCCAGGCTGATGACCTTGCCGTATATCCCCCTGCCGCCGTGCTTCCGCGACTCCTCCACGTGTTCCCTATCCTGTTCCATAGTCTGGTCCACCTTCTGTAATCCCCATGTTCCCCTGTTCTCCGGATACCATAAGGCGGAGCCTTTCAGCCCCGCCTCTTCTGTCACTGCCTGCTTCAGCTGATCTACACTGCTGGCCTTATACCTTCCCGGGAGCAGGGCCTTATCACACGCTCTCCAACCTGTCACTATATTTTTTGATCAGCTCCTGCAGCTGTTCCTTTTTCTCTCCCAGTTCCTGCCTTTCCTTGGCCAGCATGTCCATCTCTTCATAGACAACACTGATGAGCGTATCGATCCTCTGGCACAGGGGCTGGATCTCAGGACCTGTGCCCGTCTTGTCACTTGCGCGGTCTCCGGGCACAGCGGCATCATCCGCGAGATTCCGGTCCTCCAGTTCCAATGCGGTGATCACGTACTTCATATTGCCGGCTACACATTCGAGTTTGGCCACCAGTTCTTCCTGCAGCATAACGTTCTTTTTCAGTTCTGTCACAACGTCGACATATGCGCCGAGCCTCTCTTCTTTCTTTTTCATAATAGCGATCCGTCCTTTCTGTAGATTTGTAATCTGCCTGCTGTCCTGCATGCCGCTTTCCGTGTATCAGCCCTGGATACCGGCGGCCGCATCAGCATCAGTATGCCGGTCTTTTACCGACTTCAGTTTGTCGATGGCGTTCTCATCACCGGCTTCCGCGGCCAACAGCCACCAGGATACGGCTGCTTCCTCGTCTGCCGGTACTCCGTCGCCCTCATGATAACAACAACCGAGATTGAATTGAGCCTCCACTGTCCCCTGGTCAGCGGACAGGGTCCACCACCGCACCGCTTCCTCCTTATCCTCAGGTACGCCGTCACCCGCATGATACTTACAGCCCAAATTGAACTGAGCCATAGCATTGCCCTGCCTGGCAGCTGCCAGCAACCACTCAGCTGCCTCTTTGCTGTCCTGTGGGACTCCGGCTCCTAAGTCATAGGCACAGCCCAGATTCAACTGTGCCATCGAGAGCCCCTGTTCCGCCGCCGATCTCCACAGCCGTACAGCTTCCTTTTTATCCTCAGGGACCCCGTTGCCGAAGTAATAATGGTTGCCCAGGTTGTACTGGGCCTCCGCAAGGCCCTGCTCTGCGGCCCGTGTCCACCATTTTATCGTCTGGGCAAGATCTTCGGACACACCTTCACCGTACAGGTAACGGTTTCCAAGATTGTATTGTGCTTTTGCGTCTCCCCGTTCAGCGGCTAACGTCCACCACCTGATGGCTTCTTCCCTGTTCTCAGCCACGCCGTCACCCAGATAATATGCCCGGCCCACGTATGACTGCGCTTCTGCGTTCCCCTGTCCAGCCAGTTCCAACGCTTCCAAAAATCGTTCCCTACTGTTCATCTTCACCTGTCTCCTGTCATCATAATGTTCTGCTGCTGTCTTCGCATTGCGTATTAATGATCCATTCTATAATGCCGGGCTTGCAACTCAGCCAGCTGTACCTTGAATGAAATAGCAGCTCACGCGCACCTCATCAGGTTCCAGCGTCTCATCTATGACCACACCAAACAGCACTCCCGCCTCCGGTTCTACGGCCCCGGCAACGATGTCCGCTGCCCGGGTGGCGTCGTACAGAGACAGGTCCTTGCCGCCGGTCACATTGAGTATCACGCTGCGGGCCGCGCCGGGACCAGCTTTCGTGACAGCCCATTTGGCCGCCGTTACTGAAGCGTTGTCTCCTCTGGCAGTACCGAGGCCCGGCGATACGATGCCTGCACCGGCCAGCACTTTTTTTACATCGGCTACGGTAACATTGAGCAGGCCGGGCACAGTGATCAGATCGGTTATCCCGCAAACCCCCCGCGGCAACACTTCGGCCAGGGCAGTACGGAAATCGCTCAGCGTATGCGGCTTCCCCTTAATTTCCTGCAACAGGTGATCTTTTGGAAAGACTACCAATGCATCCACGTGGTCTCTCAGTTTAAAAATGCCGCTATCCGCCTGCTCTGACCTGCGTTTTCCTTCAAACAATGAAGGCTTGGCCACCACACCCACTGTCAGCGCCCCGGTCTGCTGTGCACAGGCCGCTACGACCGGAGCCGCCCCGCTCCCGGTACCGCCTCCCAGCCCGGCGACTACAAAGACCAGGTCAGCGCCGTGCAAGCTCTCCAGCAGGCGGTCCCTCGCTTCTTCTGCGGCCCTCCGCCCCAGTTCCGGGTCCATACCTGCGCCCAGCCCTCCGGTCAGGGTTTCGCCGATCTGGATCTGATTCTCTACATCCGAACCAAGCAGGGCCTGCAGGTCGCTGTCCACGATGAGAAATTCCACGCCACGCATTCCACCGGCCTTCATACGCTCAACAGACCGGACTCCGGCTCCACCAACTCCCACGACTATAATTTTAGCCGGCCGTTCATCTGCCATCTCTGTCCCGCTTCCTTCGTTCCGTGTTTTTTCACTGACTGCCCCGGTGTTCTGAGGGTCGTCCTTAAACCGGGAGCCGGGTTCATCCTCCCGTTTTTCGCTGACAGTACCAGACACCGGTTCTGTATCACCGGGCCGTTCTGTCCTTTCGGTCACGCTCTGCACTTCCATGTGCCGCAGCGCCTTGAAGGTCCGAAGGTACTCTTCCGACAGCTGCTCTATTTCCCTCTGCAGACGCTTCAGCTCATATTCTGCCCCCAGCACCGTAGCTTTTTTTGCCACAGCGACAGCATTTTCTAACCGGCCAGCTTCCTCCTGAGTTACAGCCGTCCGTTTATACAGTTCCGACAACTCAACAAGGCCCTCTCCGATAATTTGCAATAATTCAGACATGATTATTTCTCCTCCCAAATTACAGTTTGTAATAATATACTTCTTCAACGCTCTCTCTATATAGTACGGGGATATAACCTGTTACTATCAGCCCCCGCATTATTACGAATCATTCCTGTCAGTGCGGCAGCCAGTGACCTGATGTGATAACGGCCGCCGCCAGGATAGCTGGTCTGTACCACCCCCTTAACGCCGTTTTGCCCGTCACGAGATCCCCAACAAGCGGTACCGGCGCGCCCCGTCCGGAGTTTTTACGGTAACGACCGTCCCTGCCTTTTTCCCCCGAAGAGCAGCGCCGACAGGGCAAATATCTGAAATTTTGCCATTCAGGGCATCCGCCTCTGCGGTGCCAACGATACGGAACAATTCTATTACACCACCAGCAGCTCCGTCCAGATCTATGATTTCAACGGTCGTCCCCAGTCCGACCACGCCCCGCATACGCGCCCGCGGATCGATCACCCGGGCAGTGTTGAGAATGCGCTCCAACTCGGATATCCGGCCTTCCATGCGGCCTTGTTCCTCTTTTACGGCTGCGTATTCTGCATTCTCACTTATGTCGCCCAGTTCCCTGGCTACGCGCAGCCGTTCAGCAATTTCCGGCCTCCGGGTAAGAAGGCCGTCCAGCTCATCTTTCAGCTGTGCCAGGCCTTCTGCTGTCAGCATCGTTTCACGCTGATCCATAGTATCCTCCCCCTTGCTTCTCCACTAAACTTCCGTACCCCTTAATATGTCAATCGGAAAACAGGCCGTAGAGCCCGCCAAGGACGGTCCCCAGCAACAGGATCGGAGCAGATGCCACCGCTGCTGTCACACTAGCAACTGCGCCTACCACCGCTCCGCCGGCGGAAGTCCCGGCAAACGATGCTGCCGCTGAACCCAGTGCTCCCAGCGCCGTTGCCCCGGCGCTTGTGCTCGCAAGAGCCGTGGTCGCAGCTCCGGTAGCATAGCTCATCAAGCCGGACACGGCCGTGTCCACCAGGGTTTCTTCCACAGCCTCCGACATGCTTTTTTCGCCATTTATGACCTTAACCATATTTTTTCCGAAGCTGAAGCTGCCCCCGAACTGCGCACCGGTCTTGGCAGTGCTGACTCCTGCCCGGTGAACGGCCGCTACTGTTTCCTTTGCCTCAAGGACCGCCGGTACTATGCGGGCGTTCTTCTGCCCGGTTATGCGGGTCTCCAACCGCATGGCTTTGGCCAGATTCGAGGCCTCACCTTCGGTCACACCGGTTTCCGTGACCTTGACACCTGCAGCCTTGCCCTGCTTCATAAAGGTTTTGAGCCTTTTGTTGCCTTTATCAAAAGCCACTTCCTGGCCTTTATATTTTTCAAAAGGAATCTTGCCGGTTTTGTAGCCTACTTTCAACTGCTTGTGATATTTGTGGCCGTTTTTCCCAATGGTTTCCAAATCTGCCACGCCGTTGTTTCCCAACACCTTCGTGTTTTTTCCCGCCAACACTGCCTCATGCGCGACCAGCGGTTCATTCACAAAGCCCTTAAACCCGCTTGCACTGCCGCGGTTAGTGTCCAGATTGGCAAGGCTGGAACCCAGTTCCCGACAGGCCGCAATTTCTTTTACGCCCTGCTGAACTGCCGGCATTTCAGCAAGGATCTTAATGCTCTCCAACTCCATGGCAGTAATGTCCTCGACCCAATCCGGATGTTCTTTTACAAATTTCTCCCATGCACTGTCTCTTTCTTCTGCGGAAATAAAACGAATATTCATAGTTTTCCTCCTTAACTAATTCTTCAAATTCTTGTTGGAATTAACGTTTAAATTTATAACTGAAAGTATGATTAACTAGGCCACAGAATCAGTTTGCATCTGTGTTCGGAGTATTTCCTAGTCGCCCCAGATCATAGCTGCAACAACTATTGCCAAAATAATGTTCATGTCATACCCTCCTTTCCGCTTTCCGGAACCGTTCCAAAATTACCAAGGCCTCAGTCGCCTGGACCGCGTACTCACTTTGCGCTGCCGCCCGAAACCAAACTTCTGCAAGATTATAATCACAGGCCACACCGCGTCCGTAGAGATACAGGCTTCCCAGCCGGTAGCAGCCTTCCGAACAGCCGGCCTTTGCTGCTTTCAAAAAACACACGTGGGCTTCCATATACTCCGAATGGTGAAGGTGTTCCAGACCTTTTTTACATTCCGCCTGCGGATCGTCCGTAACCAGCGTCTTTAATCCGTCGTAGAATTCCGGCGCCCTGTCAAATGTGGTATCGATTACCTTCTCATGGGGTTCGCGCTTATCCCTGCGGTTTTCTGCCATGAATTTTTCTAACCAGTCACCAAACCAGCCTGAGTTACGATACCTCTGCTTTTCCACCAGTACTTTTGCTTTCTTCATCATACGGTTCCGATTGTTCATGGACGTCCTCCTTTGCAGCTTATTCACTTTGATACCAAATATGTTTATTAAAAAGAGAATCCTCTTGTAGCCTGATTGGCTGGTCTTCTGTTCCGCCGACCCCTTATGGGGAGCCGCGTCTTTCTGTTTTCAAGGTCCACTATTTTTATTTCTTAAAAGCATTCTACCATCGTGATTATATTTTGTCAATATTGTTTACCGAAAAATTTTTAAATAATTCGTTTTTATTCACAAAAGACATATGATAATTTCAGCTTCTTCCGTTTAAAAATTTAGAAAAAGCATGTTTTTCTTCGTTTGTGGATTGATTTTCTATTGTTTTTGTTGTATAATCAAAAAAAGGAGGCGATTTTATGTTAGGTCTTGTTCCCGCTCTAAGTTTTTTAATAGGGACCGCAAGCGCAGCATTGGCATCAGCAGCAGCGACAACTTCAGTCGCTGAGATAGTCGGAGCCGGTACGGCTACCGTGTATGATATGTATAAGACTTTAATAAACAAAGAATACTTTTCAACTGAGGAGGCCATGATACTGCTCCGGCTGAGCAAACCAACCATCCTGCGAAAGTTCAAAGAATGGGAGAACGATCATAACTCAAAGGAAGGTCTTGCGCATGAAGGACAGGGCGGACGTAGCGGTTTCCGTGTAAAGCGGAAAGATATCGAAAATTATGCCGTGAACCACGGCATCGCGCTGGATTGGGATAAACTGGTGGAACTCTATCTCGATGAGAAACAACGGTATGAAGCTGTCCGGAACGGTATTCCCCAAGATAAGCAGATACAGCAGAAGATCGAAATGAACAAGATCCTTATCAAACGCAACGAACTGGAAATAGAAGGCCTGGAACTGGACCTGGAGGATGAGCAGGACCCGGTAAAGAAAAGGGAACTCCGCAGGAAAATTATAGAAGTCAAGAAGCGTATCAATAACATCGAAGGCGATTCAAAAATGCTGGAATTCTCACTGGACAAGGTCATGAAGGCTCCGAATATAGATGATGATTTTTAATCCGTCTTCGTCGTCTTCTTACAGATGACCACCTCCGCCAGTACCGGTATGACATATCTGCACAGCGACAAGAACTGAAAAAAAAACGAGATCTGCTTCCCCGTCTGGGAAACAGATCTCGTTTTTCTTTTAGTATTACACCAGAATACTGCAGTTTCGTTTTTTCGCAGCCCTGGATTGTCAGCAACCGACGCCACCGAATCACTGCTTTCAGCACCTTACGGCTTACGGCTGGAGACACCGGTTTGCCGGGGCCAGGATACGTTCTGACAGCCCCATCCTACACCCTGCTGAACAAGCGGTCCAACTGCTCATAATGGCGGTCAGCAGATATTCCTTCCATCATCGGCAGCACTTCAGCAAACGGCACGATATCACGGCCCGGCATCTGTTTATCATATAAGCTCTTAGCCCCCTCACCTTCCGAGCACTTAGCGTATATGATACCTAACCCCGCTACCTGTTCTGTCCCACTGACCGGGCTGACAGAAAACAGGTACTTGAATGCCAGTTCCTGTGCGTAGTACTTCTTTATGGTCCCCAGGTCACTGAACTTCGCATCCAGCAACACATACTTTGTTTCCTGTCCGTTATCAAATCTGACAAGGTAATCAGGGGCATAGTAACGCGCCCCCTGATTACTTTCTACCCCCCTGAAGATCGGTATCGTATTGTTTCTGTACAGACCGATACCATTGACGCCGGGCTTGTCGGAGGTAAAGATGACGGGCTGGTAATACAGGGTGACTACGGCACTGTTCCGGGAGAACGTGAAGGTATTCAGACACGATGTGTTCTTATATCCCCAGCTGTTAAGAACCGGATAGACGTATTGCGCGGACGCGGTATTCGTATATCCCCGGTCCTTCAGATACATGAGCAGTTTCGCCAGCAGATAGCTTTCATATAAATACGATATCCTGATAAATGTGAACATGAACCGTTCATTTTCCAGGGCATATACACCGTAATTGAGCCACTGATGGATACGCGTATATATCCGGTTGTACTGGGGGACAGACATAAATACCGCGGTCGGATGAGGATTGAAGTTTATTGGATCATACGGTATCTGCAATGCCGTATGGTACATGTTCCATAACCGTGTGTATTTCTCATACAGAAGCGTCAGGCGACGCAACCCGTCTTCCAACATCTTCTTTGTTTCTGAAAACATGAAAAAAGGGGAATAGACGTATTCGTCATTGTAGCTTTCGTTTTGAGGCATACTGCCCAGCAGGCTCTCGCACTGTTTCTTCATACCGGCGATCTCGTCGATCATCTTCCTCAGGAACCCTACGATGACCCTGTTCTCATAGATATCGTACGACCTGACATTCTGCACCGACAGGACCTTGAGAGGCTGGTAGATGCGGCCCCCGACCCGTATTCCGGCAGGACTGTATGCAGGCTTCAGGTATTCCGGATGGGCTGCCATGTGTGCCACGGTCTCAGCCGTCACATACTGCAGTTTTTCCAAGCGTACAAGCCGGGCTGTTTTTTCGACATGAAACCGGCTGTTCGCCTTGAAATACCCGTAACTCTCCTCGTAGATCTCCGCCAGACGCTCTGCCAGCAGTATCCGCGCTGCCAGGGTCCTCCGACCGCCTTCTTTCAGACCGCTCATGGCCCTGGGCTGGGGCAGGCCGTTGAACAGCAGTTCCTCCTGATGGTCGTATACATACTGCACCATAGCTCTGACGGCTTCGTTATACTGTCCCTTTCTTACCAGGACAGGAAGGTAGTTTGACCGAAAGAACTCTTCTCTGCCATCGCGTAGCGACACCTCCAGCCCTATTTCTACATAGCCGTAACAATCCGTAAATATACTTCTGATCCCACCGTCAGAAGGGAATGTGATCTTGCCTCCCTCATATAATGAGGGTTCGTATACGTCATTGATATATACACGGATCTTCGTTACATCCGGCAGCTGCGAATGCTCGAAGATAAATTCATAACCAAGCTCCGAAAATACAGGAGCTGTTCCAATATCTTCTTCGCTCACCTGCCGGAGGGTCCTTACAGAGCCCTCATATGTCAGGCTTACCCTGACCGGGGGCCTGTGATCGGGACATAGATTCAAGAAACTCTTAGGTACCATCTACCCGCCCTCCGTCAGAAGAAGAACTGATAATACTTCATTTGTCCGTCCCCGTGACTGATGATATTCGTCAATATCCCGGCAGACTTGTACAGACCATGCTTATCGCATATGCTCTTCAGTTCTTCCAGCCAGGTCCTGAACGCTTCGCCGCTGCCTGTGATCTTGGGCAGGATGCGCTGGGCTACAGCGTAATCCAGGGCTACGATCTCAGCCTTCGTACTCCGTTCGCCTTCCTCAAAGCATTTCGAGGCCACGACCCAGAAATGTTTGACAGCTTTGTCGACGCGCGGGCTTACAGCGATTCTCTGGGCCCTCAGCTTTTCAACGATTTCCCCGTATATCTTTTGAATCGGGCTGGAAAAGTCGCTGTTGGCAGATTCCGGTATAAAGGCCTGGATAAGCGAGGTCCAGGTAATGACTTCGATCTTGTCAGAGGGTATCGTTTCATCTGTAAGCTTCATATTGTCCTGATACGGCAATACAATGACAGACGCCCGGTCTATGAGACGGGGGGACAGGGTCTCTGTCGTATGGTCATTATTGATAGTCGCCAGAAAATGCAGTGTCTCAGGGATACCGAAGACATAGTCCTCTCCCAGATTGACCCTGCTCTGCGGTCCCAGGTCGTCGCAGATATTCATAAAATCGGACCAGTAATACTCCATCGGGCTGAGATTTGCTTCATCCAGCAGGATAACGAACGGGAATCTGGAGATGCCGTTACGCTTTTCTGCGTCCAGCTGGTACAGGGCGTCATATATCTTCCGGTTGCTCTTGTCAAACGTTTTGGATAAGGGATTGTAATAGCCCACAAAATCCCTCTTTGAAGTCCAACCCCGCTCCACAGACACCGGCACATACCGGGCGACTCCCGGTTCAGCCCCGTCTGACAACGCTGTCTGTTCTGCTATCTTGTTGAGTCCCAGCACCTCGCTGATAATATTGCAGATAGATGTCTTCCCACACCCTGGTTCTCCTGAGAACACCGTCAGAAAGTCCTGGGTCAGGCAGATAGCAATGTCAAGGATCGTATTTCTGCTGTATGATGGTCGGACGAGTTGGACGGTACTGCAGAGATACTCGATCAGCTCATCCCGGTTTTTATCTTTGACTTCCAGTTCCCTGATGCGGCCCAGCACCTCTTCATTCTGCTGTACATCTTCCTGAGCCTCCCACTGCGCCGCCGCGCGCATCATTTTACTGGTCACATAACCATCAAACGCCACGTCAGCCAGTTTCTCATGGGAGCTGTCTATCAGTTTTTCAAATTTCTGCTCAAGAACTTTGGTATCACGATTAATGGATTCCATGTGTTTCTTTAAACCTTCAACTTCTTTTTTACATTTATTTTCCTCCTCTTTGATGTCAGCCAATGATTCATAAGCTCCCAGCTTTTCTTCATATTCTTTTATTTTTGCTATTTTGTCGCTAAGCTCTTCTTCAATTTTTAAGATAGCGGCCGCTTTAGCCTCCTCGATTTCGGGCAGATGCTCTATCTTCTCTTTCTCAGTCTTTAATGCATCAATATCGTCTATTAAATTACGATAGACTGCTTCAAGAAGCTCAAGCCCCTCAACCTTATCCTGAATCCTGGTCTGAACAGCGTTATACTCTTTCACATTCTCCAGCAGTTCCGGGTGTACACTAAATAGACGTTCTATTAACTCTTCAACGATGTCATTATCCTTATTCTTGATGATCAAATGGAATATGAATTCTGAAAAATCCTTTACTATGCTTTCTAAACTGCTACTGCTAAGAAACTTCTTTACACGAATATATCTGTTCTTTATGATTTCTTCCGTCAGCGGAGCTCCTGTAAACAACGAAGTCTTATCCTGTTCCAACAGCTCTGATATCTTGTCAGGTGTAATGGTCCCGTCTCCATCAATATGCTTCTTGTTCTGCAGGCAAGACTGCAGATCTTTGACCAGGGTTTCATCAGTACAGACATCATAAAGAGCTGTGTTTTTAGGATATTTGATTTTCAACAAAGTCTCAGACAGTGCCGACAAACCATTATAACTAATATAATCATTAATACTAACATCTTGAACATCTTCAGTAGTATAGCCAAATACAGTATATTTATTATCTAAAATGTTCGGTTTTATATAGTATTCATGGGTCTTTTCATCATAATCTGCTTTATATGGGCCTGCCCAGATACCATTCCGTTGTACCAGCACCTCATCTTCCTTACCAATGCCAGATAATTTGATAACAACACTGTCATTTGTAAAATCAGATTTTATATCGTCGTCAGAAACCGGATAATACAGACCTTCAGAAGAAATACGACGAATTTTACCGCGCGATATCATTTTTATTGCATCAACTGTATACCCCACATCCCATCGACTATTGGGATCCGTTTTTGAATATAAATTTGGATTCAAATCACTCATTTCAAAATCAAAAATCAGTAGTCTATTATCATTGAACCAAGCTTGAATAATCTCCAAAACTCCGTCTTTATTAGGGTTAAATCCTAGATTGATCAGTGGTATATTCGATTCTGTTAACAATGATTTTGCGTTTTTATATGATATTGGTATGATTTCATCATCTTTGATTTCAGCCCTGAGCCTAAAATTGTATAATACACCACCATATGCTTTTTGAACCTCTTCTAAACTACCAAGATATTTGGCCATATCCAGCTCCTCCATTCGCTTCAAATCAATAGCTCACGGTATGCATATATTGAATATATTCTCTAAAATTAATCGTATCATGGAACTGGATAATTATCAACGGATTTTGAGCAGAACTGCATAACCACATTCTATGTAATATCAGATTTTCCGTATCACTCTATAGCGTACATGATGACTATACGCCAGTATTCACGCGGAATTCGCGGTTTGCATTTAAGCTTGGACACGTGAAAGAACAATTACCCCACAACCTTGGCAGGTTGTGGGGTAATTTCTAGGCAAAGTACATAACCTCTACATTCAGTGATGGCCATGAGCCATCAAGTTCTTTTCCTGGTCTTGTCGGAACATCAATCAGATTTTTGTACGATTCCCATTTCAAACACGCCCCAAATCAAGGATTTGGCGCCAGCGGTTTCAAACTCTGCCTCAAACTGCTTCCCGTTCTGTACAGCGGTAACGATCCCTTTACCAAATCTCCGATGATGGATCCTGTCTCCGATAGCAAGAGATACAGTATCTTCTTCAGGCTGCGGTGGAAAAGCGACAGGCTCCGGTTCTGGTTTTGCATCAGCGGCAACAACCTCCCTGGGGACGGGGTGGGCAGGGGCAGCACTTTTCGTATCCGTCACATCCTTGCCCTCAGGTTTTTTACGGCTATTCGTCTTCTCACGCAGAGGGGTTTCTGTGCCACCGACTTGACGATGGTCGGATGTAACACGATTGATCAGCATGCCGTAAGCAGTCATCTCTTCCTCGGTCAGGCTTTCAGCATCATCCTCTTCTTCTTTTTTATACTTATCGACGTCAAACTTCCTGTTGCCTGTTATGGACAGGAGATTGTTTCTTACCAGCCTGTCCACATAAAAATTATAATATATCATTCGCGCAGCCAGTTCCCTGTCTATAGTTTCCAGGTTGACCTTTTTAAAATACTCAAGAACTTTATCCTGGCTTTCCCGAACATTTTTCATATGACCGAGCTGATGATAAATATGGATCGGAAGCCTGTAGTAAACAACAAGCTTTACTATCTGTTTATAGACCAATCCATCAGGTATAGGCATTCCGCCAGAACTCTTCATAACATGATTTGTATCAGTTTTTTTATACCATTTGAATATCCAGTCCCTTAAGCCGTTGACAGATATCTGGGAGTCTGAAAATATATTTATCCTATATGCATATCCTGTTTTATAGGCGAATTCAACACCTGCGTATATCCCCATGAACAAGGCATAGAGTTCCCCATAATTATTGGTACAGTAAGATGTGATATTATAGCCGGTATCTATCACCTGGTCATTGCATACGAGAGCATAACCGGAACAAGCTACACCCGTATCGTTTATTTTGATAAAAGAAGCATCTGTAAAAACGTTGATGGATCCATAAAAATCTACATTCATCGGTGACCGTTCCTTTTCCTTATCCGCCAGATCATATAATATCATATATAGACTCTTCACTCTTTCATCCCGTTTTCTACGTCTATTATACCATATCGTCCTGACAAAAGAGACAGTTATCCCTCTCTTCTTCCCATATGCCGGTCGTATACCCGCCATCGTGCCGTGCTCTGCACTCATGACAGTTTTCAAAGCTATTAGAGCAAAGGCACTGGGGCTACGACAGAGACCCGGAGCCATACCATGGTGACGACCCGGACCTGGAACTCTTGTTGAAACACACACAGAAAACCAGACGGCGCGATAGTTTTGAGTATGACCCGGACGATCCCGGGTCATATGTATTCATGAAGGCAGGTCAACGCACCAGAAAACAGAAAACCGAAGGTGCTATGCCGCTACAGGAGAATGACTTAAAAAACCTGCGCGCCCTGACGGGGACTGCAGGTTTCCTATTTGATTTGCATCTTCTGTGTGCCTATTACACACGCAGGGATTCTCTGCACAACATAGAAGGAACGAAGCAGGGAAAATATAAGAACCGTGTATCCGGTTAATTGTTACAAGGCGATCTTCCAGCGGCTGGCGCAGCACTTCCAACGCTGCCTTGGAAAACTCCGGGAATTCATC
>JAEEGL012811707.1_pt1 | contig 30112 bp, 22 predicted proteins | sample 9134231 | NCBI WGS metagenome assembly JAEEGL01 (sample SAMN16246548, study PRJNA631951) | gut metagenome | biome: gut microbiome; feature: rumen; material: fiber-attached | host: Bos | place: Iran: Karaj | collected 2018-10 | reverse complement strand
TGTTGCGGTGACTCTCGGCCTTATCCTGGGGATCAGATCATCTGCCTCAACATCGTATTTATCGGCAAGAAAGCCCGCAAGATAAGCGGAATTGAAGGGAACGCAGTCATCGTAATCGTAAGGTTCCAGTGAATCCATGAGGTCGTCCGCCATCTTTGATGATGCATCCGCGGGAACTTTGTCAAAACTTGCGACTGCTTCTCTTATGACTTTATAATATTTTGTCTCTGTATAGTCGTAATTTCCCGATGTCCAGCTTCTTACGTTCTTTGCGTCGTACTTTGCGTTTCCCCTTGCATCCACATCAAAAAGCCAGAAGGGTACGTATACACCCTTCACTTCATCAAGCTTGCTCTCGGTCTTGAAAGAATGGGGAAGAAGCTTTTTACCCTCGAAATGGTTGAGAAGAGCCGCTTTTGCAGCCTTTTTGTCAAGCTTAAATGGTATGACATAATCGGGCTTAAGCGCTCCCGTAAACTGCTTTGTAACGATGACGTTGTTGCTGCAGAAGGGGCATGACATGGCACCTAAGTTCTTGTCACCGATGATCTCACCGCCGCAAGACTGGCAGACGTAAATACGAAGATTGTCGTCCACCCACTCCTCAGTTTCCGATTCGACCTTCGTTTTTTCTTCGGCGGAAGCTTTTTCTTTTTCCGCAAGTCTTTTTTTAAATTCATCAACATCATACTTGGTGTCACAGTAAGGACACTTAAGCATCTGTGAAGCCGTGTCGAATTCAAGTATTCCGCCACAGGCTGGACATTCATATTCAAGAAGTTCCGACATATTTATCCTCCAAAAGAGTAAACAGACCCTTCTTAAAAGTATATCAAATCACAGAATAAAGTTCAAGCATCCCTTATATTCCGTGTCTTGACTATGATTTTTGAAAGTGTATAATTATATTCGTGTATGAGGGTGAGTTTTTTAACATTTCAACCCGCTTCGCAAAACAAATTCATTTTTTATGTAGGAGGTTTCTATTTATGGGAAAGTTTGTCATCAAGAAAAGCGCTGCCGGCATCAAGTTCGATCTTAAGTCCGGAAACGGCGAGGTCATCGCATCCAGCCAGGTTTACTCTTCCGAAGGTGCTTGCAAGAAGGGCATCGAGAGCGTAAAAAAGAACGCAGCCGCTAAGGTTGAGAATCAGACAAAGAAGGATTTCGCAGTTGAAACAAATCCCAAGTATGAGGTTTACAAGGATAAGAAGGGCGAGTTCCGTTTCCGCCTGAAAGCCACAAACGGCCACATCATCGCCACCAGCGAAGGTTATTCTACAGAAGCCAACTGCTTAAAGGGCATCGAGAGCGTTAAGAAGAATGCTCCCGAAGCAAAGATCGAAGAAGCATAAAATGATCCAACAAAAAAGCCGGAGTGCTTAAACTCCGGCTCTTTATTATTATCTGGGTACGTAGGTCGGTACGATCTGTGAGATCAGATCACGAACATTGTCTGTCTCTTCGTATACAGCGGTATAAAGCTCTTCGAGTCTTCCGAAGAGGTTCCTTCCCTGCATGTCGATGGGCTTTGCAACGGAGATCATATCGTTCTCCGTCTTCTTAAGACCTTCCTCGTCCATGAGACGTTCTTCATAAAGCTTCTCGCCGGGACGAAGACCCGTGAACTCGATCATTATGTCTTTATCGGGAACGTAGCCCGAAAGCCTTATAAGGTTTCTTGCAAGATCAACGATCTTTACGGGTTCGCCCATGTCGAGAACGTAGATCTCACCGCCCTCAGCGTAGGTTGCGGCTTCAAGCACCAGCGCAACGGCTTCGGGTATGGTCATGAAGTAGCGGATGATGTCGGGAGCCGTAACGGTAACGGGACCACCCGCAAGTATCTGCTGTTTGAAAAGAGGGATGACGGATCCGTTGCTTCCCAGCACGTTTCCGAAACGAACGGCAACAAATGCGGTCTTTGAGGTCTTTGCCATCTCCTGGATGATCATCTCACAAATACGCTTTGAAGCACCCATTACGTTTGTGGGATTAACAGCCTTGTCTGTTGAGATAAGGACAAAGCGCTTAGCTCCGTACTTGTCCGCAGCCTTTGCGGTGTTATATGTACCGAACACGTTGTTCTTGATGGCTTCGTTGGGCGAATCCTCCATAAGCGGAACATGCTTATGCGCAGCCGCATGGAATACGAGTTCGGGCTTATATGTCTCAAATATCTTGTCGATCCTCGCGGAATTTCTTACGGATGCGATAAGTACAACAAGGTTAAGATCGGGATTGTTGCGTCTCAGCTCCTGCTGGATGTCATACGCGTTGTTCTCATAGATATCGACGATGATGAGCTGCTTGGGGTCTGAATCCGCGATCTGACGGCAAAGCTCGGAACCTATGGATCCGCCGCCGCCCGTTACTAAAACGACCTTGCCTCTTATGTTATCAAGGATCCTGCTGATATCGATGGTAGCAGGCTCACGTCCCAGCAAGTCTTCGATCTCGACATCTCTGAGCTTTGCGATGGATACCTCATCATTAACAACTTCATATATGCCGGGAAGGGTTTTAAGTTCGCATCCCGTATTTGCGCAGATGTCAGCGATCTCAGCGATCCTCTTTCTTCCTGCGGAAGGCATTGCGATGACGATCTGGTCGATGTTGTACTTTTCGGCATTGTCAACGATGGTGCTGCAGTCGCCTACTACCCGGACGCCTCTTATGAACGAACCGAGACGGCTCTTGTCGTCATCGATCAAGCATACCGCAACGGCATTAAGCTTATCACTGGTCTTGATCTCTTTGATCAGGTTGCTTCCGGACTCGCCCGCTCCGACGATCATGATCCTTTTCTCGGGAGTGTTGTGTCCGGTCTTTTTGAACCTTATGATCATAAGTCTCGCAAACCGGTAGGAAAAGCGGAGAACGGTGGACATACCGATGAGGAACATGAGATACAGATACCAGTAACTTCTGGGCATGCTCATGTTTCTTATCATGAATACCATTCTAAGAGTGATGGTTGATAACAGGCTCGCAAATACGATCCTTATAAGTTCATGGATGCCCGCAAACTGCCAGACGCTTCTGTAAAGGCCGAAGAGAAAGAAAACAACGGGGATCAGAAAAGCACAGATATAGATGTTGTCTATGGCACGCTCGAGATATTGTGATTCTATCCCTTTAAACGAAAAGTCAAATCTGAGCCACAATGCAAAGAATGACGAGAAAAGAGATATGAGCATATCGCAAATGAGAAAAAAGACCTGTTTCAACACAAGGGTCTTATTCTCAAACAGTACTTTCGGTTCACTTGTTTTAGACATTTTTCGGTAACTCCTAAATTTTCAGCCGGATGGTGCCCGAAAATGATACCACCAACCCGATGTAAATGCAATAGTCAAACTTTGCGGCGGCTTCTTCGGCGGCGTTTGGGCTTGTCGCTCTTGGGTCTCTTTCCGTGAGCCTCCCTGAATGCGTTGATCTCTTCAAGCATCTTGACGTAGTCGCGCTCAAAAAGTGTTTCACATATCTGTTTAAGCAATACGTCTTCTTCCACGTTTTGCGCCAGATAGTCAATGATATATTTTTTGCTCTTTCCGGGATATCTGGGAAAACCATTCTTTGTCATCAGTACCGTGAGCTCCGGTCTCCAAAGAAATGATAGCTGCCTTTTTATGAGGGCATTGTAATATCTTTTGACTCTCGGGTTTATCTGAGGTTTTCTTAAGCAGTATATGTCTGCTTTTCCCTCCACTTCCTCAACGGTTATTATCCCCCACCAATCCGGCACATGCTCTGCAATGTGCTCTCCGTGGGATGCGCCGACGGCAACGATATTGTATTCAAAGTAAAGATCGTAATCCTTCACCTGGCGTTCAAGCCTTGTATATGTATCGCTGTCGCTCTTTATCTCGATCCCGCAAATAAAATCATCACAGATCATGACAACATCCGCTCTGGATCTTCCCATGGTCTTCTCTTCCAGGATCCTGACTTTCCCGTATTGTTCTTCCAGATATTCGAACAAAGGTTCTCTTATATCTTTATCTTTCATCTTTTACTTTTATGGTTCCGGTCCTTATTTCCCGCTTTTACCGGCTTACCGGAGTTTGTTTTCTTTTCGGTTCTCCCGTTATGTACGTTCTTTTCCGGCTTTCCGTTGTGTGCGTTCTTTCCCTGCTTCACCGGATGTTCGTTTCTCTCGATCTTCCTGGGCGGAATGAGGCAATTCTTGTCAAATCCGATGAGGTCCTGCCGTCCCGCTTTTATAAGTGCTTCCTTTACAAGATCGTAATTTGCGGGATTCCTGTATTGGATGAGCGCCCTTTGCATCGCCTTCTCGTGAGGGCTTTTGGGCACATAGACCTTTTTCATTGTTCGGGGATCAAGCCCTGTATAGTACATGCAGGTGGATATAGTGGAGGGTGTGGGATAAAAATCCTGCACCTGTTCCGGACAATAGCCCAGATCCCTTATATATTCAGCCAGTTCTATGGCACATTCTAACGTTGAGCCCGGATGGGAAGACATAAGGTACGGGATCACATACTGGTTGTGATCCAGTTTTCCGTTTTTGATGAGTCCGCCGTTCACCTTTGCAAACTTTTCGACAAAGCCTTCATATACAGCATTCTCGGGTTTTCCCATGAGGGAGAGCACCGCATCGCTTATATGCTCCGGCGCAACTCTGAGCTGCCCGGATATATGATATTTACAAAGTTCCCTGAAATATTCATCGTTCTTATCTGCCATAAGATAATCAAATCTTATTCCGGAGCGCACAAAAACACGCTTCACTCCGGGCAATGCACGAAGCTTACGAAGGAGCGAAAGATAATCTGAATGATCCACTTTAAGATTCGGGCATGGCTTCGGCCACAGACACTGCCTGTTCGGGCATGCCCCCTTCGTCAGCTGCTTATCGCATGCGGGGCGCCTGAAATCAGCGGTGGGGCCGCCTACATCATTGATGTTCCCTTTGAAATCCTTTTCTTCGGTAAAGGCTTTTGCTTCCCTTATGATGGATTCATGGCTTCTTGCCTGGATTATCCTTCCCTGGTGGAATGTGAGGGCGCAGAAAGAACAGCCGCCGAAGCAGCCTCTGTTTGAAGTTATGGAATACTTTATCTCCGAAAGAGCCGGAACTCCGCCTTCTTTCTCGTAAACAGGATGATAAGCCCTCATGTAGGGTAGTTCGTAAACATCATCCAGTTCCTGAGTCGTAAGGGGAAGTGCGGGCGGGTTCTGCACCACATATTCGTGGTCGCTGTATTTTTCAACAAGAGTCTTTGCGGAAAAGGGATCTGTATTTATGTACTGGGTATAGAAGCTCTTTGCAAAGGTCTCCTTATCTTCCGTTATTTCCGTATAGGACGGAAGAAGGATATGATCATAGACCGAATCGAGATTCTTTGTCTTATAGACCGTACCCTTGACAAAAGTTATATCTTTTATGTCTATTCCCGAATCAAGAGCATCCGCTATCTCAACGATCTGGTGCTCTCCCATGCCGTAGATCAGAAGATCCGCGGCGGAATCGAGAAGAAGTGATCTTTTTACTTTATCGGACCAGTAATCATAGTGGGCGAGGCGCCTGAGTGACGCTTCGATGCCGCCTATTATGATGGGTGAGTCCTTAAAGGACTTTCTTATTAGATTTCCGTAAACGGTATCACACCTGTCGGGGCGGCGTCCCATAACGCCTCCGGGAGTGTAATAGTCGTAGTTTCTTTTTTTCTTTGCCACGGTATAGTGATCTACCATGGAATCGATGTTTCCGCCGCTGATTAAGAACCCAAGCCTCGGTTTTCCGAGTATCGTGACGGAACTTTCGTCCTTCCAATCGGGCTGCGCTATTATACCTACTTTATACCCGTGGGCCTCAAGGACACGGCTTATTATGGCAGGGCCAAAGGAAGAGTGGTCGATGTATGCGTCGCCTATGACGTATACAAAATCGCACTCTTTCCATCCCCGTTCAGCCATATCCTTTTTGCTTATGGGTAAAAAACCGTTCATGAAACCTACCTTTTTTTCTTCAGCTTTTCTTTCCGAGAAGCACTTCTTCGGCGTATCTCACCGTTTCCATTGCGTTTGCGCCGTACTTGTCCGCACCGATCATCTCCGCATATTCTTTCGTGAGCACTGCGCCGCCCACACATACTTTAACGTCTCTGTTAAGAGCGCGCACTGCCTTTATTGTATCGGCCATTGCGGGAACCGTGGTCGTCATGAGCGCCGAAAGCCCCACAAGATGCACATCGAATTTTTCTATGGTGTCGGTCACGGTCTTCGGATCCACATCCTTACCGAGATCGATGACATCAAAGCCGTAGTTCTTTAAGAGCGCTACGACTATGTTCTTTCCTATATCGTGGATATCTCCTTTTACGGTGGCCATAATTACCTTCGGACCCTTTACCGTATTTTCCGGCATAACGGCCGAAACCTCTGCAAATGCTGCCTTTGCCGCATCTGCAGACATAAGGAGCTGGGGAAGATATACCGTTTTCTTCTCAAAACCGCTTCCCACTTCATTTAATGCAGGGATAATGTGGTCGTTAACAATGGCCATTGTATCGATGCCGTCTTTAAGAAGCACTTTTGTTTCTTCGGCGGCTTTTGTAGAAAGGCCGCGAACTATCGCGGAATAAAGGGGAGAACCGCCGTTATCGGACATCGCCGCTGTTCCGGGAACTTCTTTTGTGACCGTAACACTCGCGGTCTTTTCGGGAAGGGCGTTGGCATATTCAATGTAACCCATGCAGTTCGTATCTTTTCCCGAAAGCGCAAGGAAGGACTTATGGGCGGTCATCATGGGCTCCGAGAAGGGATTCATGATGGCTGCGTCAAGCCCGTCTTCCATTGCCATGGTAAAGAAAATCGATGTGATAACGGGGCGCTCCGGAAGTCCGAATGAAACATTTGAGACTCCGAGAGATGTAAGACAACCAAGCTTTTCTTTTATGAGCTTTATGGTATCAAGTGTTGTACGTGCGGCGTTTGCATCGGCAGATACCGCCATTGCAAGAGGATCGAAAATAAGATCGTTCTTTGAAATACCGAATTCCGCAGCCTTTTTAACCATCCTGCATGCGATCTCATATCTGCCTATAGCGGTCTCGGGGATCCCGTTCTCATCGAGGGTGAGGCACACAACAAGTCCGCCGTACTTTGCGGCAAGCGGGAAAACGCTGTTCATGACTTCTTCCTTGCCGTTTGCGGAGTTTATCATCGCTTTTCCGTTATAGATGCGAAGGGCTGCTTCCATTGCCGAAGGGTCACTTGTATCAAGCTGCAGGGGGAGTGTCGAAACAGCCTGGATCTCCTTCGTCACACGGACAAGCATCTCCTTTTCATCTATCTCCGGAAGTCCAACATTTACATCAAGTACGTCCGCTCCCGCATCTTCTTCTCCCACGGCTTCGTTGAGGATATATGACATATCCGAGTTTCTTAAGGCTTCCTTAAGCTTTTTCTTGCCTGTGGGATTGATCCTCTCGCCGATAAGCACCGGTCTTTCACCGAAAGAGACCGCTACGCTTCCGGAAGTGATCTTGCTCTTTAATGTATCCTTAACCGGGAGAGGTTTAAGATCTTTTGTGGCGAGGACCATTTTTTTAATGTGCTCAGGCGTTGTTCCGCAGCAGCCGCCCAGTATCCCGGCACCCTGCTCCACGGCATTTACGGCGTATTTTGCGAATGTATCTTCGTCGATATCGTAACAGGTCACTCCTTCTTTCGTGACCGGAAGGCCCGCATTCGGCATGAAGATCACCGGCACATCGCTGTTTTCGTAAAGTGCGGGCACCACTTCAAGCATCTTATCGGGACCCAGGGAACAGTTTGCGCCCAAGGCATTTACTTTAAGTCCCGAGAGCACGGTTGCGGTGACTTCGGGTGATGATCCCGTCATGGTCTTTCCGGATTCATCAAAGACATTGCATGCAAAGACAGGGATATCGGAGCATTCTTTTGCCGCAATGACCGCTGCCTTTGACTCAAAAATGTCGTTCATGGTCTCCACCATGATGTAATCCGCTCCGCATTCAGCGGCGATGGAAATGGTTTCTTTAAACAGGGACACCGCAGTCTCAAACTCCATATCGCCGAGCGGTTTTAAAAGTTTTCCTAAGGGGCCGATGTCAATGCCTACGTAACGGTCTTCCTGCACCAGACTTCCTTTTGCAGTGTCTCTTGCAGTCTTCACACAGTCCATGGCGGCTTCGACGATCTCGCGAAGAGAGTAGTTTCCGTTCTTACCGTCGAATTTCATGGAATTTGCGCCGAAGGTATTTGCGCATACGGCATTAGAGCCTGCTTCATAGTAGGCTCTCTGTATGTCCGTGACATCTTCCTTATGTGTGATGTTCCAGGTCTCCGGCAGTTCGCCGGGCTTAAGTCCCCGGCGCTGCAGTTCGGAACCGAAGGCTCCGTCAAGGTAAAACAATCCTGTTTTCAGTCTTTCTTTAATGTCCATTAAGATCTCTCAGTCCGTTATGCGGTCACGATCTTACTCGCCTTCTGAAGTCCCAGCTTTTCGATCGCGTCTTCGCGCATCTTGTATTTTAATATCTTGCCGGCGGCATTCATGGGGAATCCGTCAACAAAATCGATATATTTAGGCACTTTGTGCTTTGCCATGTGGGAGCCGATATAATCCTTCATTTCGGCTTCGGTCATTGTCTTTCCGGGTTTTAACACGATGCAGGCCATGATCTCCTCGCCCATCGCCTCGTCCGGAACACCGATGACCTGTACATCCTGCACGTCATCATGGGTGTAGATGAACTCTTCTATCTCCTTGGGATAGATGTTCTCACCGCCGCGGATGATCATGTCCTTAAGACGTCCGGTTATCTTGTAGAAGCCGTCCTCAGTCTTGCATGCAAGATCCCCGGTATGGAGCCAGCCTTCCTTGTCAATGGCCGCTTCCGTGGCTTTAGGCATCTTGTAGTAGCCCTTCATGATGTTGTAGCCTCTTGCCACGAACTCACCCGTAACGTTGGGCGGGCACTCTTCACCTGTCTCCGGATCGACGATCTTACATTCTATCTCGGGAAGGTTCTTTCCGACGGTGTTGACTCTCTGCTCTATGGTATCACTTGTACTGCTCATTGTACATCCGGGACTTGATTCCGTCTGACCGTAAACGATGGTGATCTCGGTCATATGCATCTTGTCCACCACGTCCTGCATGACTGCAACAGGACAAGGTGAACCGGCCATGATACCGGTCCTCATATGCGAGAAATCGGTCTTCTCGAAGTCCTTATGCTGGAGCATGGCGATGAACATGGTAGGAACGCCGTGGAACGCGGTTATCTTCTCCTGATTTATGCAGGCAAGGGATGATTTCGGCGAGAAATAAGGGATGGGGCACATTGTTACGCCGTGTGTCACGGAAGCGGTCATTGCAAGCACCATTCCGAAGCAGTGGAACATGGGCACCTGTATCATCATCCTGTCCGCAGTGGAAAGATCCATACGGTCTCCGATGTTCTTTCCGTTGTTAACGATGTTATAGTGGGTAAGCATGACGCCCTTAGGGAATCCCGTAGTACCGGATGTATACTGCATGTTTGCGACATCGTCTTTATCTACCGCTGCCGCCATTCTGTAAACTTCCTGAACGGGAACGCTGTTCCCCAGCCTTACCGCTTCGTCCCATGTATATGCGCCGGGCATCTTAAAGCCTACGGTGACAACATTTCTAAGGAATGGAAGACGCTTTGCATGAAGATGCTTTCCGGGTTTTCTCTCCGAAAGTTCGGGGCATAATTCCTTAACGATACCCTCGTAATCGGAATCCTTGTAACCCTGTATCATGACGAGAGTATGGGTATCCGACTGTCTGAGCAGATATTCCGCCTCATGGATCTTATATGCGGTGTTCATGGTCACGAGAACCGCTCCGATCTTTGTTGTGGCCCAGAAGGTAATATACCAGGCGGGAACGTTTGTAGCCCAAACAGCGACCTGGCTTCCCTTCTTTACGCCCATGGCGATAAGGCTTCTTGCGAAATTGTCCACATCATCCCTGAATTCGGAATATGTACGTTCGTAATCGAGTGTGGTGTACTTAAACGCGGTCTGATCCGGGAATTCCGTCACTATGTCATCAAGAAGCTGGGGGAAAGTCTTATCGATAAGGGTTTCCTTCTTCCAAAGGAATCTGCCGGTGTGGGCATTGTTGTAGTAATAATGCTTTTCCTTCTTTGACGATCTTCCGATGTTCTCCATGAAGTAGAAGAAATGGGTGAGAACAGTCTCATTGTCAACGCCTTCTATGTAGGAAGGATCCCATTCGATGGATACGAAACCGGAGAAATTAACGGATCTTAAGGCATTTACCATATCGTTTACGGGAAGGATGCCCTCTCCGATGAATTCGGTCTCTCCGCGCTCGTTTCTGTCAAGGAAATGAGCGAGTTTAACATATGCACCGAGATTAGTGATGGTGGTGTCGGGCTCCTCATCCGCACAGAAGAATGTGTCGTGCATGTTCCAGTCTGCGCCGAGATAATCCGTCGCATAGTGGTTCAGCACGTCCCTTAATTTCTTTGTGTCGGAATATATGCCTACAGTCTCAATGATGAGCTCGATCCCGTACTCGTGGATGACGGGCATTGCACGGTCAAGAAACTCGTAGGCATTTGCCTCTGTTCCTCCCACTGCATGCACTTTAACGATCCGCACGTTCATGTCACGGGCAGTATCGAGTACTTTTATGAAATCGCCGAAATTGCGGTTGTCTGCGTCATTGTCGGCAATATTGATGCATGAATTTATAACGGATATCTCAAGTCCCTTGTTTATGAGAGCGCGCCTTGTGACAGGAGCCTGATCTACGGAAAAAGGAGACCTTTTTCCTATAAGCTGTTCGGAAAAGGCATCATGAAGTTCAATGCCGTTATATCCGAGTTTTACGGCCAGATCACAGATTTCTTCGAAAGAGCCGTCCTGACCTTTTGTGGAAAAACAGATCTTCATTTATGCCTCCTATTCCTCAACGTATACTATCTTGTTAATGGCATTGATGTAAGCACGTACCGAAGCGCCGATGATATCGGTGGAAATACCGGTGCCGCTGTAAAGAGTGCCGTCTGCCCTAAGCTTAACAACAGCCTGTCCCACAGCCTCTTTTCCTTCCGTTACGGACTGGATCTGGAAATCATCAAGCTCGTAATGATGTCCCACTATCTGCTCCACTGCCCTGAAAGCGGCATCGATGGGGCCGTCTCCTGAGGAGATGCCTGATACCTCTTTGTCGTCTTTAAGGAGCTTTATGTTTGCGGTGGCGGAAATGATGTTTCCTGAGTTTATCACATAGCTTACAAGCTTATATGTGGGCTTAACCTGAAGCGCAGAGTTTGCAACGATCACTTCAAGTTCCTTCTTTGATACCTTTTCCTTCTTTGTGGCAACCCGTAAGAAAGCCTCATATACACTCGCCGCATCTTCTTCGGAGAGTTCGTATCCTATATTTCTGCAGGCGTCCGTGATCACTGCGATGTCGTCGTTTGAATCAAAGAAAAGAGTTTCATCTTCGGACATCATGATGCTGGGTATAACAGTGTTCTTATCCGTCTTTCCGAGGAGATGCTCCATCTGCTTTACGCCTCTTGAAAGCTCTGTGTCGATGACGGATGTTTCAACTCCTGCGTTTTCACCCTTTCTCTTTATGAGTTTTACAACATTTTCAATGCCGGGATATGATTCGCCGGATACGGAAGTCCTGATCTCGCTCACGCCTTCCGTAACAGCGGCAAATGCACATGCTGTGGACATGTCGAGGATATTTGATATCTCAACGCCAATGTTCACATCTCTTATCTCAGGCACGGAAACCGTAAGCCTTCTGATGAAATCGGCTATCTCATCCGGAAGCATGACTCCCGCGGTGTCGCTTACAGTGACCGTCTTGGCGCCGGCTTGGATCGCAGCCTTTATGGTCTCAGCGAGAAAATCAAATTCTGCTCTTGTTGCGTCAAGTGCGGTAAACTCGGTATCGGAGCAAAGTCCCGATGCCTCTTTTACAAGATTTGTTATAAGTTCGAGGGCCTTGGGACCTTTCATGCCGCAAAGATATTCCATCTGAACCGCCGATACGGGAACGGAAACATTCAGTCTCGGAGCTTTTGCCTTTGAAACACACTCCCAGGCTCTATGGAGTTTTTCTTTATCAAGGCCTGTCTCTATTGAAAGAGAGCTGTTTTTGAGGGTACCGGCCAGTGTCTTTACAAGAAGCTCGTCTCCCTTTGCTCCGGAAAGCTCGGGCAAGGAGATAACGGAATAGTTTAGCCTGTCCATTATCTTAGCCATCTCCACCTTCTCCTTAAAGGAAAGGCTGAGGCCTAAGTCCATGCACGTACTGATTGTGATGTCGTTCAGCGAAATGTTTCTCATACTTTTTCCTTTCTTTGCCTTTACGGCTTTTCTCTCCGTGGCACATATGAAAAAGTCCCGGAGACGTATAGTTTACGCTCCGGGACGATAATATCGATTACCGCGGTACCACCCGTGAATTCAATGATCGCTCATTGCTCTCGTCAAATACAGGAGCTTGCATTTAAGTATTGTCAAATTACAATCCCTATATTTCCGGCTCTGATAACGGTGCCTGCCGTAGTCCCTTACTTAACAGAAACAGTGTTGGGGGACTCCGCTCCGATACGAGACAGCCCGGGACGTCTTTATCCGGTTCCACCATATGCCGTTTGCACGACATGCCCGGACTCTCTGAAAAAGATCATGTCCAAAACTTAATATCATCATAGCGTTTATGTATACGCGGAATTATAGCCAAAATTTATGAGACTGTCAATGCTTTATTTATGTAAATCACGAAAGTAAGTAAGAATTGACCGTAAACCCATATTATGATATGATGAAAGTTGATTTTAACTGTATTCTGTCATGCTGATTCATTGTTGCTTGCATATTTTTCGGATCATAAGTACCAATACTTCTTTTTTAGAATGAGGATCACGGTATGAGCATCGTTGTTGGAATCTCTTTATTAGGCATAATCATTGGCGTCGGCGTTGTGATCGCCACTATTTTTGCGAAAACTTCGGCAGGTTCAAAGGCTCTTCTCGTAACAAGCCTTTGCTGCCTCGGAACAATCCTCTGTTACTTCCTCGGAATGCGTACTTCAAGCTCCGAAGCGGTGGCAGTCAGTCTTAAAAGCTCATATTCCTTCAAGCTCTTTGCATTTACGTCTTTTGTTGCCTTTCTCTCTTGTTACAGTAAAGTAAGGATCTCAAGGCGTATCATCCTTGGACTTTCCGCCCTCAACATCCTTGTACTCCACTTTGTTTTCATATATGACCAAAACACTTACTTTTACAGATATTTCGAGATTCGCGTAAAGCCCACCCATACCTACGCTTACGTCGAGCCGGGTCCCATGTATTATGTCATGCTCATCGATATGGGGCTTACCCTCATCACCATGTTCTACTATCTGTTCAGATATGTTCCGAGAAAGACAAAGGACGACAAGATGCGATTCTGGCTCATCCTTTCCGCAGGCCTTATTCCCGTCATCGCCCTGGTCCTTTATCTGATATTCAAGTTCGACGGTTTTGATCCCGTACCTTCTTCACTGGTGCTCTCGGAGCTTGTTCTTGTGGTGCTCATCACCCGCTACGATCTTTTCGATGTCATCGATTTTGCCAAGAACGAGATATTTGAAAGTATGAGCGAAGGCGTTGTCATCGCTGACATGGACTACAGGATACTCTATGTTAACGGTGCGGCCAGAAAGTTTGCGGCAGAGCTTGGCATCACCGATCAGAACGACCACGAATTCATCCGGAACTTTTTCACCTCACCCGATAACGTCATCTCAAAAAACGGAAAGCACTTTGAAGTCAAGGTCTCGGATCTTGTGAGTGATGACAAGACAGTGGGCCGTATGGCTTGGATGCTCGACATGACCTTCATCGACGAATACACCGATCAGATCATGACCTTAAAAGACGAGGCCGAGCGGGCAAATATGGAAAAGACCGTTTTCCTTGCCAACATGTCCCACGAGATAAGGACGCCCATGAATGCCATCGTAGGCTTCTCAGAGCTTGCGCTTTCGGGCACAAAAGAGAAAAAGACCGCGGAATACCTGACAGACATAAAAGGCGCCTGCAAGACGCTTCTCCACATAATAAACCGTGTTCTCGACATTTCAAAGATTGAAGCCGGAAAGCGTGAGATCGTATGCGAACCATATCATACCGCAGAGCTTCTGAACGACACCATCAATCTCCTGAAACTCAGAGCCAAAGCAAAAAAGCTTGAGTTTTCCGTAGATGTGGATCCCGCAATCCCGAATGAACTGATAGGCGGAAAGCCCGACATTGAAGAGATCCTTGTGAACCTTCTTGCAAACGCAGTTAAGTACACCGAAAAAGGAAGCGTGAGCCTTAAAGCAAGCGCGGAATTTCCTTCGGAAAACGAAGTCGATCTCATATTCGTCATAAGCGATACCGGAATAGGTTTTAAAGAAGAAGACAAAAAGCTTCTGTTCCGTAAATTCACCCGTTTCGACAGGGAGCACAACTCCAAGGTCGAGGGTACCGGTCTGGGAATGGCCATATGCAAGGCTCTCATAGACCAGATGAACGGCACCATAAACATTGACAGCGTATATGAGCAGGGAACGACAATAACCATCCGTATCCCACAGCTTCCCGGAAAAGACACCTCCCCCATTTCCATGGACAGCATAAACGAAGGCCCGGAGGATGAACGGATGAACTTCGTGACCACAGCTTCCGTTCTTATCGTTGACGATAACGAAGTAAACTTACGTCTTACCGAGGCTATCCTCGAACAATACGGCATTTTTGCGGATTGTGCCCTTGACGGCTACACAGCTCTCAAAATGGCCGAAGGCAAGCATTACGATCTTATATTTATGGATCAGATGATGCCCGGAATAGACGGCCCCGAGACAATGAAGATGCTCAGAGACCGCAATGTGGTGGACAGTGCCACAAAGATCGTCCTTCTTACCGCTAATGCCATAGTAGGTGTCAAAGAAGCCGCTCTTTCGGACGGATTTGACGGATACCTGTCTAAACCTGTTGATATAACGGAACTTGAAAACATGATGCTCACTCTCCTTCCCGATGAACTCATCAAGATCACCGGCGCAAAGGAAAACACCACGGACGAAGCATAACAAAAACATGAATACCCTTTATATATTAAACACCGGATTCCTAAAAGAACCCGGTGTTTATGAAAAAGCATTATTAAAACTGAACAACGAAAGAAGAGAAAAAGCGGAAAGCTATAAACCCGAAAGTTCAAGACTTCTTTCCGTGGGCGCCTCTCTCCTGATAGATCTCGGTCTTCGTGAGTACTCTCTTACTTTAAAAGACTCCGAGTTTGTTTATAACGAATTCGGAAAACCTGCGGTCAAAGAACGCGAAGATATAGCTTTCAGCATATCTCACAGCGGCGAATATGCCGTGGCAATGTTCACCAATGAACAGGTTGGGGTTGACATTGAGCGTATAAAACATCCAAAAGAATCCGTTGTAAAATTCACTCTTTCAGCGGGAGAAGCCCTTGTCTACAACAATTCTCCCGACTCCGAAAAGGATGCTCTGTTCTTTAAGTTCTGGACCGAAAAGGAAAGCTTTCTTAAATTTCTCGGGACAGGTATAAATGTTCGACCGGCGGAAATACCGACGCTCTATAAGCTCAAACTTTCCGATGTGCACTTCTACACTTTTGATGTTGTTCCCGGATATGTGATCACGGTCTGTTCAAAAGGACCGGAACCGGATGTGAAAATAATAAAAGGGCTGTGAGAAACAGCCCTTTTTAATACTATTTGGCGATTGACATGTGCCATTGCTGAAGGCTCTTTACGCCGGACTTTCCGCCGTTATCCTTTATGGCAAGGAGTCCCTCTGCCGTGGCCCTTGCTGCGGCAATGGTGGTCATGTAAGGTATCTTATTCTTGATGGCAGCTTTTCTGATATAGGAATCATCCATCTTAGATTCTTTACCGGATGCGGAGTTCACGATCATATCGATCTTTCCGTTGGTAACATCGTCTACGATATTCGGTCTTCCTTCCTGAAGCTTGTTGATGCGTTCACACTTAACACCATTCTTAACGAGAAGGTCATAGGTGCCGCCTGTGGCAACTATCTCATATCCGGCTTTCTCAAAGGTCTGTGCAACGTGAACAACTTCAGCTTTGTCCTTGTTGTTTACGGAGATAAGTACTCTTCCGGAAAGAGGAAGCTTATTCTGTGTAGCTTCTTGAGCCTTAACGAATGCTTCACCGGCGTTTTCTGCGATGCCGAGAACTTCACCGGTCGAACGCATCTCGGGTCCGAGGAGAGGATCCACCTCAGGGAACATATTGAAGGGGAATACCGCTTCCTTTACGCCGTAGTAAGGAATGTCTCCGCGCTTAAGTTCCGGCACGGGAGAAGGTCTTCCTGTTATGTCTGAAGTGATTATGTCTGTAGCGATGGGCACCATGCGGATATCGCATACCTTTGAAACAAGCGGTACTGTACGGCTCGCACGGGGATTTGCCTCGATAACGAATACCTTGCCGTTCTCGATGGCATACTGGATGTTCATGAGTCCCTTTACGTGCATCTCTTCTGCGATCTTCTTTGTGTAATCCTCAATTGTCTTAAGGTTCTCTTCGCTTATGTGCTTTGAAGGGATGATGCATGCGCTGTCGCCGGAATGTATGCCCGCAAGCTCAACGTGCTCCATAACTGCGGGAACAAAGGCATGAGTGCCGTCGGAAATGGCATCTGCTTCACATTCCATGGCATGATTCAAGAAACGGTCTATAAGTATCGGCCTGTCGGGAGTAACGCCGACTGCCGCATTCATATAACCTGTCATTGATTCGTCGTCGTAAACCACTTCCATTCCGCGGCCGCCGAGAACGAAGGAAGGTCTTACCATTACAGGATAGCCGATACGGTTTGCGATCTTCTTTGCTTCATCGGCATCAACAGCCATTCCGGACTCCGGCATGGGGATCTGCAGGCGATCCATCATCTCGCGGAAAAGATCTCTGTCTTCAGCCATGGCGATGACCTTGGGGCTTGTGCCCAGTATGTTGACACCGTTCTTTTCAAGGTCTTCCGCAAGGTTCAGAGGTGTCTGTCCTCCGAACTGGGCTATAACGCCCACAGGCTTTTCTTCGTTGTATATGCTTAAAACATCCTCTAACGTAAGAGGCTCGAAATAGAGCTTATCGGATGTATCGTAGTCCGTTGAAACGGTCTCGGGATTGCAATTTACGATGATCGTCTCAAATCCAAGCTTTTTAAGAGCCTTTGCGGCATGAACACAGCAATAGTCAAACTCGATACCCTGGCCGATACGGTTGGGACCGCCGCCCAAGATCATGACTTTCTTGTTGCTGTTGTTTGCCTTTGCGGCGCCTGTTGCGTCTTCGGCATATGTGGAATAGTAATATGCGCTGTCCTTTGTTCCGGAAACGTGGATACCGAACCATTTCTCAGTAACGCCCAGTGCATTTCTTCTGTTCCTGATCTCGTCCTCACCCGTCTTAAGGAGCTTTGCAAGATACTTATCGGAGAAGCCGTCACGCTTTGCTTTTATGAGCTGAGCGTCGGAAATGCCCTTTGATCTGTCTTTAAGTATCTCTTCTTCCTCATCAACAAGTTCTTTTATGTTCTCAAGGAACCACTTCTTTACGCGGGTTATGTCATGAAGTTCGTCAACGGTAGCGCCTTTTCTTAATGCCTCATAGATCAGGAAATAGCGCTCCGAGCTGGGCTCTGTGAGTCTCTTTAACAGTTCTTCTTTTTCAAGGGAATTGAAGTTCTTGGCAAAACCGAGTCCCATCCTGCCGTTCTCAAGGCTTCTGATGGCCTTCTGGAAAGCTTCCTTGAAGTTCTTTCCGATGCTCATTACTTCGCCCACGGCACGCATCTGTGTGCCCAGCTTGTCTTCAACGCCTCTGAACTTCTCGAATGCCCATCTTGCAAACTTGATAACAACATAGTCTCCGTCGGGAACATATTTATCAAGGGTGCCGTACTTGCCGCACTCTATGTCTTTTAATGTAAGTCCTGTGGCAAGCATTGCGGAAACAAGGGCGATGGGAAATCCCGTAGCCTTTGAAGCAAGTGCCGAAGAACGGGATGTTCTGGGATTTATCTCGATAACGATGATCCTGCCTGTCTTGGGATCGTGAGCAAACTGAACGTTCGTGCCGCCTACGACCTGTACCGAATCAACGATCCTATATGCCTGTCTCTGAAGCTCTTTCTGAACGTCCTCAGAGATGGTGAGCATGGGAGCCGCACAGAAAGAGTCGCCTGTATGAACGCCCATGGGATCGATATTTTCTATAAAGCAGACTGTGATCATGTTGCCTTCGCAGTCTCTTACGACTTCAAGTTCGAGTTCTTCCCAGCCTCTTACGGACTCCTCAACGAGTACCTGTCCCACAAGGCTGGCCTGAATGCCGCGGGCGCAGACCGTCTTTAATTCATCGCGGTTATATACGAGACCGCCGCCTGCTCCGCCCATTGTGAAGGCGGGACGAAGAACTACGGGATAGCCCAGTCTGTCTGCAATCTCAAGAGCCTCATCGACGGAATAAGCCACTTCGCTTCGAGCCATTTCAACACCGATGGCGTTCATCTGCTCCTTAAAAGCCACTCTGTCTTCACCGCGCTCGATGGCATCCACCTGAACGCCGATGACCTTAACATTATATTTATCAAGTATACCTTTTTTCCAAAGTTCATCCGCAAGATTGAGACCGGACTGTCCGCCGAGATTGGGAAGAAGTGCATCCGGACGCTCCGCAGCTATGATCTGTTCAAGTCTCTCTGCATTGAGAGGCTCGATATATGTAACATCCGCTGTCTCGGGATCTGTCATGATGGTTGCGGGATTAGAATTGACAAGTACTATCTCATATCCGAGTTTTTTGAGAGCCTTGCAAGCCTGGGTTCCCGAATAGTCAAACTCACAGGCCTGTCCGATGATTATGGGACCCGAGCCTATGATAAGTACTTTGTTTATATCAGTTCTTTTTGGCATGGCATTTTCCTCCTGAACCTGCTTTTCAGTCTTTAAATCTTTCACATTTAACACTATTTAAAATGATAAGTCAATTTGTTTTTTGTAATGAGAATTATAAGAAATAATGGGGGGCTGTCGGCTCCCCATTGTCTCATGTCTATTGGTTATTTATTGCATTAACGGCGTCGTCCAGGAGTTCTCTCTCATCCATATGATATTTAACTCCTTTGATCTCCTGGTAGTCTTCGTGGCCTTTTCCCGCAAGGATGATGACATCCCCTTCTTCGGCATTACGCAAAGCATATTCCACCGCTTCTTTTCTGTCGATGATGGAAACATACTTTCCATCGGCCTTTTTAACGCCTGTGATTATGTCTTCGATGATGGCTTCGGGTTCCTCAAATCTGGGATTGTCCGATGTAACGATGGTGAGATCGGCGAGTTTCGAAGATACCTCTCCCATCTCGAAACGTCTTGACTTTGCCCTGTTTCCGCCGCATCCGAAGAGACATACGATACGCTTCGGCTCATATGCTCTGATGGTGTTGAGTAAGCTTTCGAGAGCCATGGCATTATGGGCGTAATCGATCATAACGGTATACTTCGGTGCTCCCTTGATCCTTGAAGAAACATCAACGATCTCGGTCCTTCCCTTAACCTTGACCTGCTTTAACGCAGCATTGATGGCTTCCGGAGAAAGTCCGAAATGACTGCAGAGGGCGATGGCTGTAAGGGAATTGTATACGGAGAACATTCCCGGCATGTAAAGATCAACGTCAAAATCCATCTTTCCGGTAACGTGATATTTTGTCTCAAGCACATTTCCTTTATGGAGGAATTCGAGGTTCCACGCCTTGAAATCAGCAGATTTCTCGATGCCGAAGGTCTCGATCTCACATGTGTGGTCCTTTAATATGCCGTCGATATGAGGGCAATCGACATTAACGATGCCGGTCTTGCACTTTTGGAAAAGAGTGCTCTTCCAGTACATATATTCCTCAAAGCTCTTATGCTCGTTCTCACCGATGTGGTCCGGCTCAAGGTTTGTAAAGATGCCGTAATCGAAAGTAAAGCCCGCAACCCTGTCCATCATAAGTCCCTGAGAGGATACTTCCATGACCACGGCCTTTATGCCGGCATTTACCATGCGTCTGAAATAATTCTGTACGGAATATGAATCCGGTGTGGTATTGCTTGAATGGATCGCTTCGTCACCGATGAGTATCTCGATGGTGCCGATAAGGCCGGTGGGGATGCCTGCATTTTCAAGCATTTCCTTGATCATGTATGTGGTGGTCGTCTTTCCCTTTGTACCCGTGACACCGATGGTCACAAGCTCGGAGGCGGGATCACCGAAATATGATGCGGACATGTACGCAAGAGCTTTACGGGAATCCTTGACCTTTATGAATGTGACAAAGCTCGTGCTGTTCATCTCAAGAAGGGAAGAAAGGCCGTTTATCTCTTCAACATCCTTCTCTATCACCACCGCAACTGCGCCTTTTCCGATGACTTCGGGAATAAAATCGTGAGCATCTCTTACGGCTCCGGTTATGCAAACAAAAACGGTCCCGTCCTTTACCTTTCTGGAATCGAAGGAAAGGCTCGATATCTCTCTGTCGGTCTTTCCCTTGACCACTTCGTATTCAACATTTTTCAAAAGCTCTGATAATAACATGTCACTTCTCCTTTAGTCTGTAATGGAATCGGTTTTCCTGCATATAAAATATAATATCTGATAGTCCGCGGAAACTTTTTTAAGGAAATCCTTGGCGAGTTCCACGTGCCTGTCGTCAAGGTTTTTGAAGGGATGATCGAAGACGAGGAAAGGCTTGTCTTCTTTGTACATGAGGTCGATCATTGCCATACGGGTGCAGAACGATGTCATGTCGCGGTATCCTTCGCTGAGTCCCCTGATATCCCTCTGTGCGCCGCTTTCCGTAACAGACATCCTGCCGTTCACGTCGAACTTGTACTTTTCGGCATCTTCATCCGAAAGCAGCGAATAGTACTTATCAAACAGGTCTTTCATGGGTTTTATATAATTCACCTCAAGGCCTTCCTTTGCGCTCACGAGGTGCTCTTCCGCCTTTTCAAGCAACTTATACCGTTTTTCCGAAAGTTTCATTTCATCGGTCTTCTCACGTATAAGCAGCATCCGGGAATTTATATTATCCATCTGTTCGGTCTTTTCTTCAAGAGAAAGATCGTATTCTTTTAAAAGTTTTCTGACCGCTTCCGTTTTTTCTTCATTTGCCGAGATCGCATCGTTCACTTCCGAAAGAGTGCGTTTCGGCGCTTCCGGTCTGTTATTCTTAAGGGTTTCGTATTGGGGTGACCGCTCAAACCGGATCTTCTCATTTTCCGCAGACTCAGACTCTTTGAGACAGTTTAAATAAGTTCTTATATCAAGTCTTAAGTCCGCAAGTTCCCGTTCTCCGTTCTCCGCATTTTCCATGCCGAGCTTCCTGAGAACTCCGAGCGCCTCGGATTCTTCCCGTTTAAGCACATCCAGGTCTTTATCCGTCTCATCTTTCAATGCCCTGATAGGCGCATCGTATTCTTCTTTCTTTGCAATGAGCATACGCTCTTTACGGCACATCACAAGAAATGCCGAGAGCAGCGCTATTGCGCAGGCTCCGACGGTGAGGCTTGCAAAATAGGGCGTCCGGATAAAGGAAAGGATAAAGAAAAGGGCCGAAACAATAAAACCTGAGGTCAGGACTGTGTTCTTCTTTTTCGCGTCCGGAACAACGGGTGACGGAACACTTAACAGTCCCTCCAGCTTCGCCTTCTTTACCGAAATGAGCCTTTTCGTTTCGTTAAGCTTTGAAAGTTTTTCCAAAGCGTCGTCTATATCCTCTTCCCCGACTTCGGGATATGGTAGTTTTGAAAGAGCTGCATCCTTTGCAGCCTTTCTTTCGCCGTAAGAAGCAAGTATCTTTTCATAAGAATCGGAAAGGGCTTTTAGTCTTTCATACTCAAGACACCTGTTCTTTTCTTCTTCAAGGGCTTTATGATCCAGAGAGAGAGCTTTCGCTCTTTTTTCTTCTTCTTCAAAGAGATGACGGAGTCTGTCTATGTCTTTCATTACCACGTCTGCATCCTTTACGGATATGGTAAGGGCTGTGACTTCTTCCTTTAATTTTTTGGCAAGCCCGGTCTTTCTTGTGGGAGACAGGCTGTTTTTCAGGTCTTTTACGGTTTTTTCCGCTACACCGTAATTTTTCAGATCCGCGTCCACACTCTCAAGATTTCCCATCTTGGCGCTGATGGAAGGTGTTACCGACGTTTCGGTGAAGCTTCCGTCTATGAACACGGTCTTTGCAAATGCATCCCTGTCGATCTTAAAGCATTCTTCCCCGATATTCTCGGAAAAGTCGCTCACGATGGTGTTTTTCTCCGCATCACGAAGTTCAAAGACATCTCCCTCACTTGTATCGAATAGTCTTGTGAGCTCATAAGTCCTGCCCTTTGTCTCAAACTTGATGCTGCCGCCGAATACGCCGCCTTTCCAGGGCGCATAATGTTTCCTGTCCTTAAAGACATCGGATTTTCTGGTATTTTCATTGTCAAAGCCGTAAAACATGACACGCAGAAAAGCAGCCAGTGTGCTCTTTCCGGTGCCGTTTTCCAGAAATATCTCGTTTATCCCCTCTGAAAATTTATGGTCGAACCCGGAAAGGATCCCGAAGTTTTCAATATGGCATGAGAGAAGTTTCATGAGAATACCTCCTCTCCCATAAGCGCATTGATGCCGATCCTGATGACCTGTGCCTTATCGGCTTCGTCTATGGAATCGTCGGCGTAGACCGAACGGACAAAAAATCCTTTCAGCGAATTGTCGTTTTTAAAGGCATCGATATTGACTTTAAACCTGGACATGTCCTTAACATCGATGCAGAAATACTTGTCTTCAAAGGTTTTTCCGATGACTTCGGTATTTTTTTCGTCGGCCACATCCGTTTCTCCGGTAAGGAGGACACGTACATAATCCGATTCTTCGGCATCGGAGTTTTTTAGAGCGGCTGCCACAGCGGACGATATGGCTGCAGAATCGTTAAGACCTGTTATATCAACGGAGATCTCATATATACAACGCTTTGCAAAAGGGATGAACTCAGTATCAAAAGTCCCCCTCTTTGTATCTATGTCAAGTACCGTGAAGCCGTGGATCCCGGATTCGTCAAAGCCGCGTCCCTCAAGGCATCCGGGATAGCACCAAATGCCCCTTGCGTCTATGCGACCGGTCTTATGGGAATGGATATGCCCGAGAGCCATATAATCGATGCCCTTGTTGGCATATTCGTTTATGTTTATGACGTCGGTCTTCTCCACCACACTGCTGCTGCTTTCCTGCCCGTGGAGCATCACGATGTTGAAGTCCTTAAGATCTGTCACAAGACCGGCAGACTTTAACATGCCGTCCTCACCGGTCTCACGGCCGTAAATGACCACTTTTCTGTTATCCTCTTCAGTTATCACGTATGAAGACCATTCACTCGAAAACAGCCTTACATTGCCCGGAAGGTCTGCCTCTTCGCAAAACAGCGTGCTGTCGTGGTTACCCTTAAGATAATAAAAAGTTATCTCCGGATGATCCGAGAAAACTCCGAGCACAAATTTCCTTGCGGTGGCACTTATCTTTCTCGTATCAAAAAGATCGCCGGCGATAAGGACCACATTTATCCGGTCCTTCGCGGCGTATTCCACTGCACCCCGGAAAGTGTTTAAAAGTTCTGCTTTTCTTTCCGAAGCTTTTGCTTTATCAAGATGTGTTTCTGACTTTGAATCAAGATGAACGTCTGCTAAATGGAGTATCTTCATTGCCTCTTCCCGTCCTTACCGTAATACTATAGTTGGAACGCTTTGGAATAGGAACCTGCGGATGAGATTGGCTCTCCCGCTTCCAGAAGATGCATGCAGTCTCCTATGACCTGAGCCCTGAAGCTTGCTTCATCATCCCATCTTTCTTCCGTCTGTAAAATTGTCACAGATGCGGGCGGCAGCAAGATCCCCTGCGGCAACGACACGAAAGGGATGTTAAGAAGATGGGACATCATGAGGCACGCAGCCCCAAGATGGCAGAAAATGACTACAACAGGCCCTTCGGACATCTTAGCGGGGACATCTCTGTCCCTGATATCGCCCAAAACGTCTCCGGATCCTATTGTATGTATAACCCTGTCCTGTTTTCTCCCCACAGTCCTGTAGATCAGTCCGTCACGCTTGTAGCCGTATCTTAAAAGCAGTTTGTCAAGTTCGTCCCATACGATACGGGCATTTTCCTTTATCTCGGGATTTTGGTTCATAGGGTCCGTATCCACCCATTTATCGAGAGTGAATATGTTTTCCCTTGTGGTCCAGTAGGACGGTACATAATCCCAGCTCAGGTGTTCCGTGCCGGTGACCGGGTCTTTGGAACGGTAATAAAACTCTTTTGCCCATGGGAGTTCTTCGGCTGTTTTATTTGTAAGACGGAGAGCCGGAGCCGCAGTCTCTTTTGCGCGCCCAAAGGAAGAAACGTAAAAGTCCTTTACGTTCCATTTCGCGATGCGCTTTCCCACAAGCTCCGCTTCTCTTTTTCCTTTTTCCGTTAGTGAATCGTTTTGGTAATCGGGTTCTCCGTGTCTCACAAGGGCCAGGATCATAGATGTCTCCGTTTATGTCAGTTATTTGTTAAGATTGTCGGGTCCGAAGCCGTAAGGGAAAAGTTCCTTTAAAGTGTGAACCTCGTAATTATCGGCCGATACAGCCATGATGATCTCAAAAGTCTCGGGATTGCAGAATTCCTGCATGACCTGACGGCACACACCGCAGGGTGCGCAAAGGGTATCGGGATCTTCTCCCGCTCCTCCGACTATGGCAATGGCGGAAAACTTTGTAACGCCTTCGCTTACAGCCTTGAAGAATGCGGTACGCTCCGCACAGTTTGTGGGAGTATATCCGGCGTTTTCGATGTTGCATCCGCCGAAGATCTGTCCGTCTGCAGAAAGAAGAGCCGCGCCTACTTTAAAATTTGAGTAGGGAGAATAGGATCTTTTCCTGTATTTAAGGGCTGTTTCGATAAGTTTCTTAGCAGTGTCTTTATCCATTTATGCTATCTCCAGAGCGACCTCCATCATCTCGTGGAATGATGTCTGTCTTTCTTCAGCGGAGAGTTCCTCCTTCTTGTAGATGTGATCGGAGATCGAAAGCATGCAGAGTGCGTTCTTTCCTGCTCTTGCGGCGTTCATGTAAAGAGCTGCCGCTTCCATCTCTACGCAGAGAACGCCCATCTTCTTCCAGCGGTCGTTTACCGTAGGATCGTCACAGTAGAATGTGTCGGAAGAAAGGACATTTCCCACACGAACCTTGATGTTCTTGTTCTCGGCGGTCTCAACGGCTTTTCTTAAAAGGTTGAAATCAGCGATGGGAGCAAAGGTTCCGGGAAGATTGTACTGATCCGCATAGTTTGAATTTGTGCATGCGCCCATGCCGATAACAAGATCGCGGAGATTGATGTCGTCGGAATATGCGCCTGCGGAACCGATACGGATGATGTTGTCCACATCATAGAAGTTGAAAAGCTCATAGGTGTAGATACCTACAGAAGGCATTCCCATTCCGCCGCCCATAACGGAAACTTCTTTTCCGTTGTACTTTCCGGTGAAGCCAAGCATATTGCGGACGGTGTTGAAGCATTTTACTTCAGTGAGGTATGTTTCTGCGATATATTTTGCCCTCAAAGGATCACCGGGCATGAGTACTGTTTTTGCGATCTCGCCTTTGTTCGCTGCGTTATGGGGTGTAGACATGGTATCATCCTCCTTAAAAAATTTACTGTTCGTTTGCTTTAATGATCTTAACGATCCTGCTTGTTCCGAGACGCTTTGCGCCGAGGCTTAGGAATTTTCGTGCGTCTTCAAGTGATGAGATGCCGCCGGCGGCTTTCATCTTAACATCGGGGCCGATGTGCTTTGCAAAGAGCGCGATATCGTCAAATGTTGCGCCTGCGGTTGAGAAGCCTGTGGAAGTCTTGATATATTCTGCCTTAGCCTCGGTAACGAGCTCGCACATCTTGATCTTCTCTTCATCGGTGAGGAGACATGTTTCGATGATGACCTTTAAGAGTTTGCCGCCGCAAGCTTCTTTGATGGCCTTGATCTCGTTTAAGACATCGTCATATTTCTTATCCTTAAGCCAGCCGATGTTTATTACCATATCTATCTCATCAGCTCCTTCCCTGACAGCTTCCTTTGTTTCAAAAACCTTTACGGCTGTTGTGTTGTAGCCATTGGGGAAGCCGATGACGGTACAGATCTTAAGCTTATCCTTAACATATTCCTTTGCCTGTTTTACGTATGAAGGCGGGATGCAGGCCGATGCGGTCTGGTATTTAATGCCGTCGTCAAGTATCTTCTTTATCTCTTCCCATGTTGCGGACTGACTTAACAGTGTGTGATCAACATATTTTAATATCTCTCTGTCTTCCATGATGGTTCTCCTTTTTTGTTTGATATGCCTTTAGAACACAAGATCGCATTCATAAGAACGCCTTATGATTATACCTTTTTAGGCACAAAAAAACAAGACACTCCTCAAAGAAGAATGTCTTGTGAATTGTCCTACTTAAGGTTGTTCTTTGCAGTATCTGCGAGAGCCTTGAATCCCTCGGGATCGTTAACAGCGAGATCAGCGAGAACCTTTCTGTCAAGAACAACGCCGGCCTCTTTGAGACCGAACATGAATCTTGAATATGAAAGATCGTTGAGTCTTGCAGCAGCGTTGATACGTGCGATCCAGAGTGTTCTGAACTGACGCTTCTTCTGCTTTCTGCCTGCATATGCAGATGTGAGAGCTCTCATTACGGACTGCTTTGCAACTCTGTACTGTTTGCTGCGAGCGCCTCTGTAACCCTTAGCGAGCTTTAATACTTTATTGTGCTTCTGTTTAGCGTTCATACCGCCTTTAACTCTTGCCATTTTTTATTTCCTCCAATTCGATAGATACAATTAAACTTTCCGGTGCTTACGCGTAAGGAAGCATCTTCTTTGCAGCCTTAAAGTTAGCGCTGTCAACTGTGGTAGCCTTACGAAGGTCTCTCTTGGTCTTTCTGTCCTTCTTTGTAAGGATGTGCTGCTTACCTGCTTTGTTTCTCTTAAGTTTTCCTGTACCTGTCATGGAAAATCTCTTGTTTGCTGCTCTGTTTGTCTTAAGCTTCGGCATATTAATTTCCTCCTGAATTATTACTCATTAGTTTTTCTTGCAAAGAAACATGATCATGCTTCTTCCTTCCATCTTTGCGGCTTTCTCAACCTGTGCAACATCTGAAACCTTCTCGACAAATGCATCGAGGATGTCTTTTCCGTTGTTCATGTGAGCCATTTCACGTCCGCGGAATCTGAGGGAAACTTTAACTCTGTCGCCCTTACTGATGAACTTCACTGCCTGAGTGGCTTTGGTATTAAGATCGTTTTCATCGATATTGGGTGAAAGACGGATCTCCTTTACCTCGGTAACCTTCTGTTTCTTCTTGGCATCTTTTTCCTTACGGTTCTTCTCATAACGGAACTTTCCGAAATCCATTGCCTTGCAGACAGGGGGCTTAGCTGTGGGAGCGATCTTGATGAGATCCACACCGTGTTCTTCGGCATAAGCCATGGCGTCAGCTATTGACATAATGCCAAGCTGCTCGTTATCCTCACCGATGAGACGTACTTCCTTGTCTCTGATCTGTTCATTGATCTGTACCTGTAAGTCGCTAATAGTTTTGTACCTCCAATCGCGCTTAGGCCGGTAAAAGCCTATAAACATAAAGAAAGATGGTCTGATGAAGCAGACCATCCTTTAAATGCATATCATATTAAGACGACGAATCGAATAATGCAATATGTTGAACCTCTTCACAGGCAAAGGCCGCTGGAGGCGAGAGGGATACTCTGCTTCTTTTGCGTATGTTTTCGCAAGCCATGTGAGTATACACCCCGAAATCCGATTTGTCAACAATTATTTTTATAATACAAGAAAAGTGGAAAAATGCAGGAAAAACTACATCCATCCGTCGTGGGAAGCCTTGTATTCCTTAACGAGCTCATCTGCCTTCATAACAAGTTCTTTCACTTCATCCATGCTGTGGACGGTCGCTCCTGCGGCATTTTCATGTCCGCCTCCGCTGTACTGCTCTGCCAGCTTGTTTATGGTCATGAAACGTGAACGGAGTCTTACACGGATCTCGTCATTAAAAGGATTCTCAATGAATGCGAGCCATACGAGGCTGCCTTTTATGCCGCTCATGAAACCTACGGCATTGCTGGCCTGCTCGTTGTCGAGGTTGAACCTTTCCTGCATCTCTCTCGTCACAACGACGTAAGCCACACCGTTAGGTGTTATCTCCATGTTTTCAAGGACATGAGCCTCAAACTTGTAGTAGTCGAATTCCTGAAGATCGAGATGTGCCTGGATCGTCTCGATATCGATGCCAACATCGAGGAGTTCCGCAGCCGCTCTCATGGTGGAGCCCGATGTGGATGCATAACGGAATCTTCCGGAGTCGGTTATCATACCGGTATAAAGGCATGTTGCGGCACGCTTTGTGATCTTAAGTTCACCTTTAAATGTCATGTAAAAGTCGACTATCATCTCGCAAGCTGAAGACCTCCAGTCCTCAACCCAGGAGATATCACCGTAAGGTGCGATGTCCACATGGTGGTCGATCTTTATGAGTTCTTTTGCAAGACCGGCCTTTTTGTTTGAAAGTCTGTCAAACGTAGCGGTATCAACGGAGATGAAAAGCGCATCGGAATAATAATCATCGGGGAATACGGCCTTGTCATCGTCAAGGAAAGCAACGTAGTTTGAATAGTCTTCGTTAACAACGTTGATGGTCTTCTCCGGGAAGCTTGCTTTAAGTATCTCATAAAGTCCGTTTGTTGAACCTACGGCATCACCGTCCGGTCTGAAATGACGGCCGATGATGATCTTGTCATATTCTTTTATTCTTTCAAGTATCTGTTTTTTAACCTGTTCGTTCATGATTTTTGAGCGCAGGCGTAAAGCCCGTACGCCATTCCTTTCATTTTCTAACCTTCGATCATCATGCGGTCAAGGTCATTCAGCATCTGCATTGCAACTTCCTTTGAGGGAACCGTCGCACCGCTTGCCTTCTCATGTCCGCCGCCGCCGTATTTTACCGCTATGGGATTTATGTTGTACTTTGATGACCTCAGTTCACAGAGCACTCCTTCGGGGCTTTCGGTGAAGTTCACCCAAATGTCCACACCTTTGATGTCACCCATGACACCTACCATGCCCCTGGATATGGAAAAAGTGGACATGCCTTCTTTTCCGAGTCTTTCGACTTCAGCTGCATCGGTGTATATGTATGCCACATTGTGTTCGGAGAAGCGTATCTTTAAGATGAACTCCGAGCGGCGTTTCAGCGCCTCAAAGTCTTCGGAATACATCTTTCTGTAAAGGTCGTTGAGGTCGATCTTTCCGTTTTCAAAAAGAAATGCCGCAAGTTCAAATGTTCTTGAATTTACGCAGTCGTAGCGGAAACGTCCGGAGTCGGTGACCATACCGGTAAAAAGTGAAAGGGCGCCGATATCGTCTGTCTTAAGCCCGCATGACTTGACCATTTCCGCAAGCATTCCGCAGCAGCTCTCATAAGTGCTGTCAATGACTTCGGTTCCCGTGAAGGCGCCGGTATACATGTGGTGATCCATGCGCATATTCTCTTTTGCGGTCTTGTAGCGCTCGTCACATACCATGTTTTCACCGCCGCAGTCAAGGACGACCGCGAGAGCGTTTTCGTACGCGCTGTCAGGCACTTCATCCATCACGGAATCATCCATGAAGGAGTAGCGTCCCGCTTCATCTCCCACTGTGTAAACCTTCTTTTCGGGCCATGTAGCCATGATCACATGCTTAAGTCCAACCTGGCTTCCTATGGCATCGCCGTCGGGATTTTTGTGGCGGTGGATGATTATCGTATCATATTCTTTAAGTTTTGAAACAAAATCGGAAAACATAAGTGTTCCTTTCGTAAGCTCATTTATTTGGAAAGCTTGTTCCTGATGATGTCTATGAGGGTCTTGGCAGCCGCCTTCGGGTCGTC
>JAEEGL013252146.1_pt1 | contig 30116 bp, 36 predicted proteins | sample 9134231 | NCBI WGS metagenome assembly JAEEGL01 (sample SAMN16246548, study PRJNA631951) | gut metagenome | biome: gut microbiome; feature: rumen; material: fiber-attached | host: Bos | place: Iran: Karaj | collected 2018-10 | reverse complement strand
GTTGAAGGTGCTACTGGTACTGGTAAAACTGCTGCTATTGTTGAACCAATGTGTGCAAACGACTTGGAGAGAAAGTACTTCTTTAGAGAGCTTAGTAAAAAGATGGCAAACCATGCCCTATCAACTGGTATGGCTGATATAAATGTTCCTTATGGAAACGATTATTTAAATCACAATTTTGACCTTTCGTTTATTACTCCAAAGGAATCAAGACTTAAGGAATATAAAGACTACGTAAAAGATATGATTAGATACGTAGACCCAGAAACAAATCAAATAACATATAGAAATATTGGTTTCACACTTGTTGCACCAGATAACGCATGTATTGAGCGTGTTCAAAAGGTTGCAAACGCTTATCATATTCCTGTAGATGTAATTGACCCTACAATTCCTGACTCATTTGGTATTAACCCATTTACAGGTAAAGACCCTGCTAAAATCGCTGCTATTATTTCTACCGTTCTTAAGGCAATGAATGATGCAGAGGGCGGAAAAGACGACACATTCTTCCAAAGCGTTGCACAACAAGCATTTGAAAACCTAGCTATTTTATTAAAGCTTATTTATCCAAGAATGCATGATGGCGAGCTACCTACTCTTGAAGATATGCTTGCAATTCTTAATAATTTTGATATTGCAGAAGAAATGTGTGAAGTTCTTAAAAAAGATCCTAAGCTTGCTGAAGATTATAAATCACTTGTTGGATACTTTGAGAAGAACTTCTACAAACCACCAGTTAATATACATGGTTATGAAATAGCAAGCACTTATGGTAGTGGTAGAAGAAAAACAGAAGAAGTTGTTTATGGCGCTATTACACAGCTAGATAACTTCTTAAGAAACCCCGGTGTTAAGCAAGTTTTGTGCAGTAGGAATCATAACATAGACTTTGACCAAGCTCTACAAAATGGTGAAATTATTACTGTATGTACTAGACAAGGTGCACTAGGAGAAATCCACCAGAGAGCCTTTGGTATGTTTTTCATTCTATCATTCAAGGATGCCGTTTTAAGACGTCCTGGTGTTGAAGATTCACGTACTCCACACTTTGTATATATTGATGAGTTTCCTCTATACATTAATAAAGACGTTGAAGCATTCTTCACCCTATTCAGAAAGTATCGTTGTGGAACATTAATCACTATACAGAACTTAAGCCAGTTATCAAGAGTTAAGTCACTAGACTTTAGAGACATAGTATTAACGAACACAAAATCTCAGATAGTATTTGGTGATCTTACTGAAGCTGAGAGCCAATTCTGGTCAAAAGAGTTTGGTGAAAAGAAGAAATGGGATTATAGACAAAAGAAGATTTTAGATACCTCAACAGAAGTTGGAGACACCGCTCAGACCGAGGCATTTATGGGATCTGAAAAGAAGCCTACTCCAAATTATAAAGCTGGTAAAATCTTTAATCTTAAGTTTAAACAATGCGTATATAGAACTAAAGATGTTAAAGGTAGCCGTGTTGTTGGCCTTGGCACTGCTGACTTCATTAAATCTGATTACTATAAAGACCACAAGATTTCAGAATATGACTTCAACGCATATGGACATCATGATGGCGGAACTGCAGCAGGAAACGACAACACATCTACTCCTCATAGTAGTTCATTATCAACAGGCACAAGTTCTTCTTCAAATACTGGCGTACCTGGATTTGAAACATCTGTTGTTACCGGTCCAAACCATAAAGTTGAAGACATATTTATAGACCTTGATGGAGATGGAGTAAACGACATGACTTATTCTGATCCAATTATCAATGTACCAACTCCTAATAAGAAAGACAAAAAGAACTCTGGTTCTGCTACTGATGATACAAATCCTGATGATGCAGTAATTAAATACTAATAAAAAAAGCATCTTTCAATTTGAAAGATGCTTTTAATTTTATTATATTAGACAATTTCCATCATTATTTTTCTAGTAATGGTGTTTTAATAATCTCTTTAGAATACTTTCCTGTTTCATTATTTAGTCTAAATGCAATCAAACTTGTTTCTAGAGAATCTTCAAGCTGTCTTAAGTCTGTTGTGTAGAAAACTTCTATCCCCTCTAAATCTGCTTGAACTCTCATATAATCTTTAAATATTTCTATAAGATGGTCATCATCTTCACCGATTATAATTAATTGAGGCTTTTTATCAAAACCACAATCTTTTGCTTGGAAGTTTTTATAGAAGTTCTCAAATAATTTGATTTTTTCCATGAACTTTTCTTCCCAGCCAGGATTACGTCTAACAACCTCAAAAATAAGGTCTATTTTTGTATCGTTTTTGACTAGTATAACTTGACCACCAGAAGCTGTAAATTTGGTGTTTTGGCGTTTTGCAAATAGGTTGCAATTAACTACATACCCTCTAAAAGCCTTAACTTTCTGCATATATGCAATAATGGCCTGATTACCTGCTAAACGCTTTTTTATCATATATACAGGCTTGGTATTATCAGTAATTTGCCACTCGGTTTTAATGTCTCTAGATTGAAGTAGATACTTACCATTTTTATCTAAGCAGTATATTCTGTATATACCTTTCCCTTCAGAGCTTTCAAAATAGTATCTAGTAATAACCTTTGTTTTAATCAAGTCTTCTAACTTCTTATTAAGTTTGTCTTGAGATTTTAATTCTTCATCACCATTAAGCTTAAGAATTTGATAAATTTGCCTTGAAGTGATAAACCCAAAATTGTTAATAATCTCAACAATTTTAAAGTGAAGTTCTGTGATGATTCCTTTGTCAATTCTTTCAACTACTCTATCAATTGATGAATAGCCGTCTTTCCCATCAAAAACTTTGATTTCGTTTTCCCTCATCGCGAACGGCGACTTAGGAGCCTTGATAGCGTTATCTTCTATCATTTTTATTCCTCCTTAAAATTTAAATAAAACTGATGATAATTATCATCAGTTTTATTATATCATAAGAATTGAAATTGTGTAATAAATTTAAATAACCTAATATGCTTTAGAAATTAATAACTCTTTCATCATCTGGATACTGCGAGTTAACATTACCATTACTTGGTAAAGATGAATTAGAGTACCAATTATGGAAAAAGTCTATATCTCCCGTATCGTAAGTGAATACAAACTTAAATGATCCTGTAACAGGGTTATCTACTGAATTAACAGAAAACTTTCTATAGCGATCTCCTTCTACTACTGTAGCAACCGGAGAACCCTTAGTACCAATGTTTCCTCTATCTTTGAAAATTATTCCGCAGCTATCACATTTTCTTAATGCCGTATAGGTAAAGTGGATTTGAGGATTGTTTTTGTCCTCTGAATCTCTTATCCAATCATTAACTTTGTATGCGATTGTTCTAAGTTTATGATCTTCTTCTGTTGCATAAAAGTATAAATCTCCACATTTTCCGCATTTATATATGACAGCGTGAGAGTTTCCACCCATTAGATAATATGCGAACTTTCCTCCACTATGTGCTTCAATAGGCGATTCGTATTGACAGTATCTACAATAACGCTTATGTCCCTTCGTATATAATCCCGAGGTGAAAAAATCAGTCCCAGTATTAAGTTCTCCTATATAAGCTGAGAACGTATGATTCTCATTTCTCCTACTAGAACCAACTATTTTGGTATGCTGAGTATCAGATAGTTCTAAGTAAGTGGCATGACGTTCTTCATATTCTCGACTTGCTTGTTGACAGTATGCACATCTATCAGGATTATTAGCAAAATCATGCTTTTCAACAGATCCTGAAACCATCTTACATCTATTGCATGTCTTAGTAGTTAAATGATATTCATAAGATTTTGATTCATATTTCACCTTATAATCATTATGATTACATGCGAGTTTGCAAGACCTACATTCTCCAGTTGATGCATTCCATTTATGAGATTCAGTTGAAACCTTTAACTCCTTACCACAAATAGAACAACAAGTTATGACAGGATGAACATCATAACTAATATTGGCATTACCATTGCCTTCTCTGAAACTATATACCTTATAACTACTTCTATGATTGCAAACAAACCCGCAGTTTAAGCATTTATAAGATTTGTCAAATTGCTCGTGTGGGCATTGATAGTTACAGCCTGTACATCTTCCACTTTGATTCCACGTATGGATTCTTCTTTCAACATGGGCCATATCTAAAGAACATACTCTAATATGCTCTGTTGGACCAGCACTTGACCACTTGCCCCAAACATGTTTATGTGGCTTTGGCGTAGCAGTAGGTCTAGGTGTTGCTGTCGCTCTAATACCTGTAGGTGAAGGAGCTCTAACAACACTAATCATTTTTGTTGACTGAGCACCAGTCATTTGGTCTGTAGCAATTAGTGTAGAAGTACCTATAGTATCACCCATAATAGTAATAGAATTTGTGGTCTGTCTAACCACTACAATATTTGAGTTACTCATTCCCCATCTAACACTTCTATTAGCATAAAGTGTTATCGTTTTTCCTTCTTGAACACTACTTGATCCAGAAATCACTACTTGCGGAGCAGCTGTTGTTCTTACTGGAATTCCTGATTGAACAGGAGTTGATGATGATCTAACATACCCACATACATGACATACTCCAGCATTATTAAAGCTATGTCTTTCATATCCATCTGAACCATCATACTTAAACTCACCACAAATAGAGCATCTCATGCAGTGAGCATAATCTGTTCTATCTACAAGTTTCCATGTATGAACATGGGTATCACCACTTAGAGGCATCCCAGCTCCTGAACCCCCAAAGCCTTCATCGTTACCAGGGCCTTCATCACCGCTTCTGTAGAAAGCGTCTCCACTTCCTCCTATTAGTACTCTATTCTCTCTATATCCACAAACAACACACGTTCTGTAATCGTAAGAACCCGCACTAAACCATTGTGACCATTTATGTGACGAAACATTGCCAACATAAAAACATAAACTACAACGTGTAGTATGAGTTGTTGGTGTTGTATTATAAATAGGGATATGATTTTGAATAGATCTATTTAGTATTGTCCTTCCGTCAGGAGCATATACTACTACATAATGTCCACTTGAATTGCCAGGTATTTGTTCATATTTTTTAATAACTTGTGCTTGAACAGGTGCTTGCGTTGTTCTGGCAGGTGTTGCCGCTGCTGCATTTTGTACAACGACAATATCTCTTGACGCAAACTTTGATACAGAACCTTGGGTATATTTTACTGTAATTCTCGCCGTTCCAGAAGAAACTGCTCTAACAAGACCACCTGAAGATGAAACTGTTGCAACCCCATTGTCACTGCTTGTAAACGTTCTAGTAACGCCTGTAGCATTTGAAGGGATAGCGTGAGATGGAAATACCATCGTTTCACCTACTGTCAATGTAGTCTTAGGAGCATACAATTCTGCGCCTGTAAGCTTAATCGTTCTAGGTGCTCCAGTCGCCGTCATCGTTGCTGCACTTGCGACTTGAACCACACCAAGAGCTAATGTAGCAACAATCGCAATAATCATAACTTTTCTTAATACTTTTGCAATTATCATGCTTATTATCCTCCTCGTATTTTACTCTTAGACATATTATATAGCATTGAAAATCTTGCTTACATGTATTTGCCAGATTCTTAATCAAAATGTAATAGTAATGAAACCAATTAGAAGGTTAGCAGATTAAATCTACTAACCTTCCTATTGTTAAAATATTGGTACCTATCATAATGAAACTTCTCTAGAAAAATCCGGAGTATAATTTCTTATATTTCCATTTACTGGAAGACTAGTATAACCATACCAGTTTTCAAAAATGTTTATATCTCCATTATCAAATCCAAATTCAAAGCTAAAGCTTGGAACAGTACCACTTCCAGCATAATAAGCTCTATATCTTCTATAACTTGTACCAATCCAAGAATCACTTGCACCTATAAGTGTTACAGATGAAGGATATAGGTTACCTTCATGCTGAATGATAGCTCCACAAGTATTGCATCTAAGAATAGATATATACCTGAAATGTATCTGTGGATTTTCGATGTTTTCTACATCTCTTACCCAACTCCTAACTTCATAAGCTAGGCGAGCTAAATTTGTATTATGATTACTACAAGATAACACATATAATCTAGAACATCTAGAGCACCTTGCAATTGCAGCATGAGAAGTAGCTGAAGTCACATAACGGCTAACGGTATTGCCAGTATGATTTTCTATTCCTGTTTGATAATCACACAATAAGCATTCACGATAATGGCCAGTTGAATAGTCTGAAAGCTGAATTGATATGTCATTTTCATAACTAGGTCTAGAATCTTCAAAACCTGGAAGATAGTCACTAAACTTATGAGACTCATTTCTCCTACTTGATCCTACTATTTTTGTATGTTGTGAACTTGAAATAGAAACATATGAAATATCTTCAGATTTTTCTTCAATCTGATTACAGTAAATACAACGATATTTTCCATCATTTCCCATTTCAAATGTGTGATCTAATACTGCTGCTTTTAATACTCGCTTACAATTAGAACATTTCTCTTCAAATAAATGCTTCTCATACGACTTAGATTTATATGAAGTTGTTGAAAAGTCTGGTCTATGAGGGCATTCTTCTCCACAAATCCCACAGCGACCATCATTCCATGAATGTGGTGCTCGTGTAAGTGATATTTGCTTATCGCAAACGTTACAATAAGTAATTACGGGATGTACTTCATAAGAGAAGCTATTAGTGCCGTCCCTAAATTTATATTCTGCATGTGTTCTAGCATGTCTACAAACAAAACCGCAATTTAAACACTTATAAGAACTATCAAACTCTATATGAGGGCATTGATAATTGCATGCAGTACATTTTCCACTCTGATTCCAAGTATGACTTCTTCTTTCTATGTGAGACATGTCTAAGGAACAAACTCTAATATGTTCTCTTGGACCAGCATTTGACCATTTACTCCAAACATGCCTATGTGGAGCTGGAGTTGCGGTTGGTCTTGGAGCTCCAGTTATTATCGGAGTTGTACTTGGTCTTAGAATCGCGGTTGGTCTTGGAGTTGCGGTTGGTCTTGGTATTGGAGTTCTTGATGAAACTGTTTCTACAGGCCCTGCTGCTGAAATAACATATCCACAAACTGAACATACATTTCGATTTGCATCACCAGGTTCATAAGTATGCAACCCATAGTACACGGTATTAGCCGGATTTTTATGTGCTGGGATATTGCATCCCGCATATGTACATGTTTTATAGTGAGCAGTTGGTGTTATTGTCCATGAATTGCTTGGCAAAAAAGGATGATTCATTGCTGGTTGTACATTTTGTGTTGGAAGTGGTGTCCTAGTAGGAACTCCTCCCATTCCTGAAGGAGCGGGAGTTACTACAACAGTTCCTTCCATTCCACAAATAGTACACACTCCATCATATATACGTCCTTGTGCTTGTACTAGTTCACCCCACTTATGTGAGCATTTATATCCACAAACTGTACACTTGCCATTTCTAAATGAGTGAAGTTCAAAACCATCAGAACCGTCATATCTAGCTTCTCCACAAATTGTGCAACTAAAGTAGTGGCCATATGCAGTAGTAGATAAGTTTCCCCATGAATGTTCATGTCCTGAACCTGCGCCACCTGTACCAACACCACTTGTTTCCCTATAATGACAAACAACGCATTCTCTGTATGAATAGTTTCCATTGTCATTCCATTGCGTAAAGCTATGTGATGCTATATTTTTCTGGTAACCACAATCTACACAATAATTTCTATGGCTTGTAGCAGAAACAGAGTCAGTTCTAACGTTATGAGATTCTATAGAACGATTTAAAATTGTAGTACCATTTGGACTCATAACAATTAAATAATGTCCGCTTGAATTGCCAGGTATTTGTTCATATTTTTTAATAGTTTGTGCTTGAACAGGTGCTTGCGTTGTTCTGGCAGGTGTTGCCGCTGCTGCATTTTGTACAACGACAATATTTTTTGACGCAAACTTTGATACAGAACCTTGGGTATATCTTACTGTAATTCTCGCCGTTCCAGAAGAAACTGCTCTAACAAGACCCGAAGATGAAACTGTTGCAACCCCGTTGTTACTGCTTGTAAACGTTCTAGTAACGCCTGTAGCATTTGAAGGGTTAGGGCGAGCTGAAAATATAACCGTTTCACCTACTGTCAATGTAGTTTTAGGAGCATTTAAATATGCACCTGTAAGTGCAACTATCCTAGGTGAACCAGTAGTTGCTGCACTTGCGACTTGAACCACACCAAGAGCTAATGTAGCAACAATCGCAATTATCATAATTTTTCTTAATACTTTTGCAATTATCATGCTTAAAGTCCTCCTCATATTTACTCTTGCGCTCATTATACATTATCATAAAACAGGCTTGTATGGATTTGTTTATTTCTTAAACAAAACTTAATAGCAATGAAATTTTGATGTAAAGTTTGTGAACTTTTTGTGAATGCTCCTCTTTTACGCATAAAAAAAATGCACATTTAAAAATGCGCATCTTTTTTATATTTAAATTATATTAATTGAAGTATTACTTCCTCTGCAGCGTCGCCTCTTCTTTTACCAAGTTTAACAATTCTTGTGTATCCACCTTTATTGTCCTTGTACTTTGGTGCTAGCTCATCAAACAATTTTGCAGGTAAGTCAATGTTGTTTCCCTTAGCGTCTTTAACTTTGTTAAGAGACTTCATCATAACTCTTCTTGCAGCAAGTCTTGATGGTTTGTCTTTTTTAACGTTCTCAGTAACAACTTCTCTAACAACTTTTGAATAGCTGTTTCCGTTCTTGCTAGTAACAGTTTCAGTAACTTTTCTGCCCTTTTCATCTAGCTTAACTCTAGAAACTTTCTTGTCAACCATTTCAAAGTTGTCTTTTTCCTTGCAAGCAAGTGCCATAAGGCTATCTACAAGGCTCTTAACTTCTTTAGCCTTGCTTTCTGTAGTAGTAATCTGGCCATGTAGGAAAACATTAGTTACTTGGTTTTTAAGTAATGCTTTTCTGTGGTCAGCTGTTCTACCTAACTTTCTATTTGCCACTTTATTTCACCTTCCTATTAATTATTCTTCAGTTGGTAAAAAGTCTAGTCCTAAAGAATGAAGCTTGTTAATGACTTCTTCTAGTGACTTTCTACCTAAATTCCTAACCTTCATCATATCGTCTTCTGTTCTGTTGGTTAAGTCTTCAACATTTACGATACCAGCTCTTTTTAAGCAGTTATAAGATCTAACTGAAAGGTCTAGTTCTTCAATTGTCATTTCAAGAACTTTTTCTTTCTTAGATTCTTCTTTTTCAATCATAATCTCTGTGTTCTTTGTAGCTTCAGATAAATCAATGAATAATGCTAAATGCTCATTCATTACTTTAGCTGCAAGTGAAAGTGCTTCGTGAGGAAGCAAGCTTCCATCTGTCCACAATTCGATTGTTAATTTATCATAATCTGTTATATGTCCAACTCTAGTATTTTCAACGAAGAAATTAACTTTTTTGACAGGAGTAAAAATTGAATCAATTGCAATTACACCTAAAGGTTGCTCAGGCTCTTTATTCTTGCTAGCAGGATTGTATCCTCTTCCACGAGCTGCAGTAAGTTCCATATGAAGCTTGCCACCAGCTGTAATAGTACAAATATGCTGTGCAGGATTAAGTATTTCTACTGAGCCATCTGTTGTGATATCGCTTGCCTTTACTTCTCCCTCTTCATCCACATCAATTCTTAAATTTTTAACTTCGTTGTCTGTAATCTTTAGTCTAACGCTTTTTAAATTCAAGATGATTTCAACTACGTCCTCAATAATACCAGGGATAGTTGTAAATTCATGCTGAATACCATCTACCTTTATACTAGTAATTGCAGCACCTGGCAATGATGATAGCAAAATTCTACGAAGTGAATTACCTATTGTAATTCCGTAACCCCTCTCTAAAGGCTCACATACAAACTTTGCATACATATTGTCATTGTCTAACTTCAAACATTCGATTTTTGGCTTTTCGAATTCAATCATTCTTTGACCCCCTAAATTATATTTTTATTAAATAAAAACTTGCTTGCTTAACCACATGGTGGCCTATAACTGCCACTACGAATTGTTGTATTTTTTTCATCGTAGCGAAGGCCTTAGGCCTCCATGGCGAACAATGTTCGCCGCTACAAGCAATCTCAATTACTACTTAGAATATAACTCAACAATCAAATGCTCTTCTACTGGTATGTCAATTTGCTCTCTTTCTGGAAGACTAACAATCTTACCAGATTTGTTATCTTTGTTTGCTTCAAGCCATGTTGGAACAGCGCGTTTTGCGTTATCCTCAATGATTTGCTTAAAGATTTCTTTGTTTGCGCTTGATTCTTTAATGCTAACTTCTTCTCCAACTTTTGTTAGATATGAAGGAATATTAACCTTTTTACCATTTACTAGGAAATGTCCTTGACTTACTAATGCTCTAGCTTGTGCACGAGAATTAGCAAATCCTAATCTATAAACTACATTGTCTAGTCTGCTCTCAAGGATTTGTAGTAATACTGTACCTGTAATTCCTTTTCTTCTAGAAGCCTCTTCAAAATAGCCTCTAAATTGTTTTTCTTGTACACCGTATACAAATTTTGTTTTTTGTTTTTCTCTAAGTTGTAGGCCATACTCACTTACTTTTCTATGACTAGCTTTTGGATTTTTCTTACTCTTTTTATCATAGCCAAGATATGTAGGATCAATGCCTAAACTTCTACATCTTTTTAAAACAGGGCCTTTGCTTTTAGCCATTTATTTACACCTCTTTTTATACATATTTTACTTCGACTATACTCTTCTTCTCTTTGGAGGTCTGCATCCATTATGAGGAATTGGAGTAACGTCTTTAATCATACTGATCTCTAGCCCTGCTGTTTGAAGTGCTCTGATTGCTGCTTCTCTTCCAGAACCTGGACCTTTAACATATACTTCAACTGATTTTAAGCCATGCTCCATAGCTGCTTTAGCTGCTGATTCAGCTGCCATTTGAGAAGCAAATGGAGTGCTTTTTCTAGAGCCCTTAAAACCAAGTCCGCCTGAACTTGCCCAAGAAATTGTATTTCCTTGAACGTCAGTAATAGTAACTATTGTATTATTGAAACTAGAATGAATGTGAGCTTGACCTCTTTCGATGTTCTTACGCTCTCTTCTTCTAGTAGTCGTCTTTTTAGCTTGTACTTTACCTGCCACGTCTATTTACCTCCCTTATTTCTTCTTTCCTGCTACTAGCTTACGAGGACCTTTTCTAGTTCTAGCGTTTGTCTTTGTTCTTTGTCCTCTAACTGGTAGGTTCTTTTTATGTCTTGTTCCTCTGTAGCAATTGATTTCCATAAGTCTTTTGATATTAAGAGCTTGTTCTCTTCTTAAATCGCCTTCAACTTTGTACTCTTTATCGATAACTTCTCTTATCTTTATAACTTCTTCTTCAGTTAAGTCTTTAACTCTTGTATCAGGATTAACGCCTGATTTAGCTAAGATTTCGTTTGATTTTGTTCTACCAATACCAAAAATATAAGTTAAGCCAATCTCAACTCTTTTTTCTCTTGGTAAGTCAACACCTGCTATACGAGCCATTTAATTAATACACCTCCAAAATTATCCTTGTCTTTGCTTGTGTTTAGGATTCTCGCAAATAACCCTAACAACACCTTTTCTTTTGATTACTTTGCATTTATCGCAAATTGGCTTTGCTGATGGTCTAACCTTCATTTCTTTTCCCTCCTTGTAGGAATTAAAACACGACTATATAGCTCGATATAATCAGCTAAATGATTCACTATAAGTCAAATGCCAGTTGAGTAATAAGCTTCGGGTGATGGGCAGTGAAAAATACCCATTTGAAATCAAAACCTAAAACCCAAGTAATGTCACCATTAAAGGTAACATGGCGAACTAGGTTCGCCGCTACAAATTCATTTTAATGCGGGTTAAACATTTATTATTGAACTTGCAGAATATATTTTATGCCTTAAAAAAGGCTTGCCGCGCAATATTATTTGCCTCTCCAAGTAATACGACCTCTATTTAAATCGTATGGAGACATCTCAAGTTTTACCTTGTCTCCTGGTAAAATCCTAATGTAGTTCATTCTAAGTTTTCCTGAAATGTGGGCATGCAATTTATGTCCATTTTCTAGTTCAACAATGAACTCAGCATTTGGTAGTGCTTCTGTAACAATACCCTCTACTTCAATAACATCTTCCTTTGACATGTCTTCCTCCTAATTAGCTTGGAGCTTGCTAATTTCTTTTTTTACATCTTGGTTGCTAATCTTGTAATTGTTCATAAGTCTAGTTTTAAAGTCATTCGAGCATTCTCCAACAAGCTGAATGTGCTTTATTTTTTTGTATTTGGGGTTTTCAACCTTATGGATGTTCCCATCTACAATATAGACGTAGTTATCTTTTACTTGAGTTACAATAAAAAGATTTTCTTTGTCTCTACCAGCCATTGACAGGACTATACTCCCGAATGTCTATCATTAAAACTCCAACCTACCTTTTAAAAATGTAAAAATAATTTAACAATTCTATGTTAGATTTGAAAATTGATGCCCTCTGAAACTGGCTTAAATAGCGCATTTTACAAAAAAAAGTGTCAAAAGCCGGCAATAAGGCATTCTCTAACTCGTAAATTATACAGAAAAAGTATGCAAAAATCAACTATTTTTGCATACTTTTTTAGTTTTTTTATTAATTTTTGTACTTATATAAAAAGGATGGTCTGTGGCCGTCCTCCGCCTTGGATTTTTGCCGTTTTTTCAACCTTTTCGGCGATTATACGCCTAAATGCTGGCATAAGCAAGTTTTTTCCTAAAATTACCTCATAAACTTTTTGAAGCTCCCCCAATGTAAAGGCTTTAGGCATCAAATTAAATACTATGTCTGTGTATTCTACCTTATTTCTAAGCCTTTCAAGCCCAACCAGAATTACTTCTGCATGGTCAAAGGCCATATCTGAGTTGCTGGAAATATTGTACTTGTATCTGCCAGAAGTCCTATCTACGAGCTCTTTTTCGGCTTTAATGACTATCTTGTCGGTGCTTGATGTCAATGTTAAAACCACGTTCTTCTTTGTGCCTTCGTATTTTATATTAAACCACTCTGAATTAGGCGATATCTTGTCTTTTAGCTTGTTCTTATCTATTAGTGCCATGTATGCGGTAGATACTATTCTCATTCTAGGATCTCTGTGTACACCGCCAAAAGTGTATAGCTGCTCCATATAGATATCCGTCAAGTTTGTCTCTTCTTTTAGTATTCTCTTAGGACATTCTTCAAGTTCTTCGTCTAATTTCAAAAATCCTCCCGGAACGCACCATTTGTCCTTATATGGGTAGGTTTTACGTTTCACCAGAAGAATACTCATTGCTTTTTCGCTTGTTTTTCTATAATTCTCTTGAGCTACATCTGAAACACTAAAAAGCAATATGTCTGTTGTCATTGAAAGCCTTTTATATTCGTCCGGATTATATGCTTTTAAAAACTCTTTTTCTGAACTATACTCCATTTTCTCCCCTCTTTATTTCCAATATCTCTTAACATTAATGCCCTTTAGGTACTTAATCGTAGAAACATACAAATATTTCCTAAGTTCATCCGTATATCCTTTTTTTAGTATTAGCGACCTTACCATTGAAGAAGAAATGCTTTTTGTTTTCAGTTTTGTAAGCAAAACCTTGTTTGAATACTTATCATATTTTTTCATTATTTCGTGGAAACCATCATTATCTCTTGAAATTACAAGAAGGCCATATTTTTTAAGAACCAGTTCATAGTTTTTCCACTTATCAAAATCTTTTAACAAATCTGTTCCAAGAATAAAATATAATTCGGCCTTTGGATAAATCTTCTTAAAATGGTTTAAAGTGTCGATTGCATAGTCGCACTTAGAACTAATCTCACAGTCAGAAACTTCCACATTCTCGCTATTCTTAAACATATCTCTAACCATATTTAGCCTATCCTCTGCTTTCAAAAGATATGGCTTTGAATATGTATCCGCTACTGGAACAACAATTACTTTATCTACGTATTTATTTTTTATTAGTTCGCTAACGATTTCCTTATGCATTTTGTGAGGCGGATTAAACGAGCCTCCATATATGCCTATTTTCATATTATAATCTCCCTCTTTAATCTATAAGTAACCAGCAGCTGCTATCTGCATCACTAGGTATTACTAGATCCCCCCTTGAGCATAGGCCAATGCTTCCTACTTTTGGTCCCTCAGGCATACAATTTCTTTTAAATTGCTGAGAGAAAAATCTTCTTAAAAACACATTTAACCATTTAGATACTTCTTGTTCAGAGTATTCTTCTTTAAATGCTTCAGTTGCAATTTTAAGTAAGTAATCCGGTGTAGGATGGTATTTCATAAAATGATATAAGAAGTAATCATGAAGTGCATAAGGGCCAACGCTTAATTCTGTCTTTTGAGTCATATCTCCTTTTTCGTCTGGTGGAAGAAGTTCTGGGCTGATTGGCGTATCTATAATATCTAAAAGGACCTCATTATTTGTCTCCTCTGCTTCATACCTAATAATGTGCTTTATTAGCGTCTTAGGCACATTAGCATTTACAGCATACATACTCATATGGTCACCATTGTATGTACACCAGCCAAGTGCTAGTTCAGACATATCTCCCGTTCCAATAACAGTAGCATGTTCCATATTAGCTATATCCATAAGTATTTGTGTTCTTTCTCGTGCCTGTGTATTTTCATAAGCAACGCTTCTATCATCAGAAGGAAGTCCAATATCTTTAAAATGTTGTAAGCATGCATCCTTAATACTAATCTCCCTAAACGTTGTATTGTAGCTTTCCGAAAGCTTTTTGCCGTTATTATACGTTCTTTCTGTTGTGCCGAAACCTGGCATAGAAACAGCTATGATGTTCTTGCTATCTATACCAAGCTTTTCAAAAGCTTTAGAACACACTATTAATGCAAGTGTAGAATCAGAACCTCCGCTAACTCCAAGAACTACTTTATCAATATCAATGTGCTTCAACTTGCTAGCTAGAGCTGATGCTTGCATTTCTAACACTTCTTTGCATCTTTCATTTATATCTTCTTTAGTAACTGGAACAAATGGATACTTGCATAACTCCTTCTGTGCTCTTTTATCTGAAGGACAATCTTTTGTCATTATATAATCGTTACTTTCCTCGTTTAGTTTAATATCGCCATGTATAAGCGAGCTTTCAAAAGAAAACTTCTCGCCTTCTCTTATAATGTCTCCATCATCAATTATTAATGAATAACCCGAATAAACATAGTCACTCGATGATTCATTAATACCAGGCATCAAGTATATATATCCTATGCCATTTTCTTTTGAAAGAGATACTGCTTCCTTTTTAATTTTTGTAGTTTTAGAAACCACATCATAATCTGACGAAAGATTAAAGCTAGCATATACAGTCCTATTGTCAGGATTTAAATATACAAGTTCTTTCACGCTAAGCTCAACATCAAAGAATGCACCCTTGTGATTTGGCACCTCAAAAACATTCCTGTCAAAGGTGACATCGCTTCCAAAAAAATTAACTCTTCTGCTATACAAATTCTTTCCTTGCTCAAACCATCTAGCCTCTTGCTTATTAAGATTATTTTTTGGAACAAATCCAATTATTTTCCCCTTGTGTATAATAACAGCACAACTATATAGCTTAGAATCTATCCTAGCTGGTGTTCCCAAAATAATTGTAATATCTATATCGTTAGTTGCCTCACAAACTCTGGCAATAGCTTCATTTGTTTTTTCAATTAAAATATCTTGGTAGAATAAATCTCCACATGAAGCACCAGTAATGCACAGCTCTGGAGTTGCTAGAACTTCTACTCCATAGTCATAGGCATCTTTAATTCCTTTAATTATTTCCTCAGCATTATAAATTGGGTTACAAAGCTTTATTTTTGGAACAAGCGCACCAACTTTCAAAAATCCTTCTCTCATAAGTTTTCTCCTATCTATACAATATTTATAAACTTATTACATTATTGCGAGCATTACCTATTAATTCAATTATACATCTAACTTCATATCATTTGGCTTTATCCATTTAATCTTTCTTAAGATTATGCTTACAATCCATGCAACGATTGCTGGGATTACAATACAAATTAGAACTAATCCTACCCAGTCCATTGCAGTAATTGATTGTTTAACTCCTGATGATATATCGCTTACCCATCCGCTATATACTCCAATTGGTCCAACAAGTCCACAAGTCCCCATTCCAGAAGAAATAGCAGGGCCATTCATTTTTAGTTTAAAAATGCAAGTTGCAATAGGACCAGTTATAACTGAAGCTACACAAGCAGGTATCCATATTTTCCAATTCTTGATAATATTTCCCATTTGAAGCATTGATGTTCCAATTCCTTGGCTAATCAAACCACCAACCTTATTCTCTTTAAAACTTGCAACAGCAAATCCAATCATCTGTGCACAGCATCCAGCAACTGCCGCTCCTCCGGCAAGTCCAGTTAAAGAAAGTGCAGCACAAATTGCGGCGCTACTAATTGGAAGTGTAAGTGCCATTCCAACAAGTAAAGCAACAATTATTCCCATTAAGAATGGTTGAAGTTCGGTTGCCCACATAATGGCATTACCAATACTAGATGCAGCCATGCCAATGTAAGGTGCTACAAGCATCGAAAGAGCAACTCCAAAAACTATTGTGACAGCTGGTGTGACAATAATATCAACTTTAGTTTCTTTTGAAACTAACTTGCCAACCTCAGAAGACAGTATAGCAATAATAAGTACTGCCAAAGGTCCCCCCGCTCCACCTAAAGAATTTGCCGAAGCTCCAACAGTCGCAAGAGAAAATAGAACTAGTGGTGGTGCTTTTAAAGCATAACCAATTGAAATCGCCATAGCAACGCCTGCTGATTTCATTGCATAATCTCCAATTGTTTTAAATAGTTCTATGTTAAGTTGATTACCCAAAGTGCTGATAATTGTTCCTATGAGTAATGATGCAAATAGTCCCTGAGCCATTGCAGACATAGCATCAATTCCATATCTCTTTAGTGAAATCTTAACGTCTTTTTTGTTTGCAAAGTCTTTTAGTTTTTTGAAAAAGTTTTTCATACAATCACATCCTTTTTAACAAGCCCATCTCGTAGCGGCGCGACTCACGTGCGCCATGGACAACTTTAATTATCCGCTACTGACGTCTTCGCCTCTCTAATCATTTGCTTCTTCAACTTAAGCAACTTTTCACTTAAATCCACATAATACTTGTGAGGCTTCTCGATTCTCCTAACTTCTGGATAAAGTGTTTTCATTTGTTCATTGCAGTAATCTCTCTTTTCATAAAGATCCAAATCTTTGTAAACTAACTTTCCATCTTCAAATATTTTCTCACGAAGCTTCCTTACTGTATAATTTTTTATCCTTAAGAAGTTTGTTTCATTTTCTGGATCAACGAGAGTGTATTCATCTTTTGGAATAACCTCATCATAAAGTGCTATTAAATCTCCATAAGAGTATCCTGTCTTATTATTATAGAATCTATATATTTCTTTAAATCCAGGATTAATCGTTTTAATTGCATCACTACTAACCTTTATCTTAGGAATTATTTCACCATTTTTTTCGACAGCAACATTTTTATAAACGCAACCAACACGTGCATTATCTGGAACTACGATATTGTCGCCCAATCCTATTGAATCAATTATCGCTCCCTGCCTAATTAGTGAAGCTAGTGTATTTGCATTTAATCCATTAGATAAACAAATCTTTACATTTGGAAGACCTGCTTCAGTAAACATTCTCTTTGCTTCCTTAGAAAGGTATGCTAAATCTCCGGAATCTATCCTTACGCCTTTTAGTTCATAACCATTTGGAATTAAGAACTCTTTTGCGACCTTAATTGCATTTGGAACTCCACTTCTTAAAGTATCATAAGTATCAATTAATAAAATGCAATTGTGAGGAAATGTTTTTGCATATTGTAAAAATGCTTCATATTCAGATTCTGCAGCTGTAACCATGCTGTGAGCCATTGTTCCCAAAACAGGGATGTTGTACCTTTCACCTGCCATAACATTTGAAGTGCCAACAGCTCCACCTATTATTGCACACTTGCTAGCCTCCACTGCTGCATCTGGGCCAAAAGCTCTTCTTGCTCCAAATTCCATTACTCCAATTTCTTTTGTAACCTCAGTAATCTTTTTTGTAGCAGTGGTGTAGCAAATTGAAGCATTTAAATATGATAAAACCGCAGTTTCAATTATTTGGGCTTCAATAATCGGAGCTCTAACTGTAAGAATAGGCTCGTTTCTAAATATTGGTGTTCCATCAGGCACAGCATAAATGTCTCCAGTGAATTTAAAACCTTTTAGATATTCCAAAAAGTTCTCTGTAAAAATTCTTAAGCTTCTTAAATACTCTATATTCTCATCAGTAAATCTCAAGTTTTGTATGTATGTGATTATATTGTCAAGTCCAGCCATAATGCCATAGCCTGCATCTAGTGGTTCTCTTCTAAAGAATGCATCAAAATATGCAATCTTATCTTTATCTCCTTGACTAAAATATACTTGTGCCATTGTTAATTCATAAAGGTCTGTCATCATTGTTTTGTTTTCCATATTAATCATCCTCTCTCTTTATAATAAATGTATTCTAATTCAAAATAATAATACTATACTTTTAAAAAAGTATAAATAATATTCAACACACTGTTTTTATCATTTTGTTATAAACAATTTTAAAAAATAAAATAGGGATTTAGCCCTACATGTTTTTCATAATTATTTTATAGTTTATTATATATGCTGTCAATATGTTATTAACAAATTGTTAATAACATATTGCAAAAATAAAAGCGCCAAAACAAATTTGGCGCTTTTATCGTTTCCATATCAATTGAACTGAATTTCCAGTAACCAAATAAGCGTAATTAGCCATTTTGATTAAAGGTGAATCGGAATATTCGTCGGTGTAAAACTCATCACAATTGTTGATGCCTTCCTTAGTAAGCCTAATCGCCTTCTCTATTCCATAGCACAGCGGTCCTGTGAATTTACCAGTGTCCAAGTCAAATTCTGATGCTATCAACCTACAACCAAGCTTATACACAATCGGTTCTATAAATGGATAAGGCGAAGCAGTGATAACTATAATGGTTCCTCGTCTACGATTGAAATAGAGTGGCTTTATCCTGCAGTAATGGCTCTCCCAAAACTTTTCGAGGTCCTTTCTCACTGTATCCTTCCGAACCAGAAACTTGTAAGTGACTTCAACAAATTTCACTAATTCAATAACTTGATTCCGAAGCATAATGAAGTAAACACCAATCACAGGAAGGAAGACTATCCGAAGGAAGTGTCTCTTGAGAACATACTTGAAGAAATCCAATGTCACGTTTCCATCATAAATAGTGTTGTCGAAATCAAAGATGCGAAGAAGACGCTTTGCCATACGAATCTCTCTCCTTTCTTATAATAGTCAAAAAGGAATACCAAACCATTCATTCTCGACCAGATTATAGCACTACATAAACAAAAAAACCAGATTTCTCTGGCTTTTTGTATATATTATCTTTTTAATCGTTTGTCAAAATAATTGGCCCATTTTTAGTAATTGCTATAGTGTTTTCATAATGGCAGCCTAAAGAACCATCTTCTGTGATAATTGACCAGCCATCATCAGACTCCATAATTTCTTTTCTTCCTTGGCACACCATAGGCTCTATAGCTAAAACCATTCCCTCTTCTAATCTAGGACCTTTGCCTGGCTTACCAAAATTAGGAATACCTGGATCTTCATGCATTGCTATTCCTACTCCATGGCCTTGAAACTCTCTCAAGACTGAATAACCATTCTTTTCAACGTATTCTTGAATAGCATGAGATATATCAGAAATTCTGTTACCGACTTTAGCATATTTTAAACCTTCAAAAAAGCTCTGCTTTGTAACTTCTACTAATCTTTCAGCATCGGGGTCCGTTGCTTTACCAACAATAAATGTACGTGCAGCATCTGCAAAATAGCCATCTTTGTCAGCAACTATATCAACCTTTACAACGTCACCTTCTACCAACTTTCTGTCAGATGGAATTCCATGAATTACTTCATCATTTACCGAAACACAGCAACAGGCTGGAAAAGGTATTTCGTCTCCTTCAGCATATCCTTTACATGAAGGATTAAATCCATGTGCCACAATTAGGTCTTCTGCTGCTTTGTCAACATCCTTTGTAGTAGCGCCTGGAACACAGGCTTCGCCCGCAGCCATAAGAGCCAAGTACACAATGTGTCCCGCTTCCTTTATTTTCTTTATCTCACGTTCAGATTTTAGTGTAATCATTTTGAATTCCTTTCATATATTAGTTCAATGCTTCCTTTACTAACGCAACTGTATCGTTAAAGTCTTTTTGTCCTTTTACTGTTCTTAATACTCCCTTTTCTGTATAGTATTTTATTAATGGCTCTGTTTGCTCATGATATACTCTAAGTCTGTTAGAAACAGTCTCTTCATTGTCATCATCTCTAATAAATAGTGGTGCTCCACATTTATCACAAACGCCCTCTACTTTTGGAGGATTATCTCTCATGTTGTAGATTTCTTTACATTCTGGATTTGAGCATGTTCTTCTATTTAAAGCTCTACTCATTATTTCTTCATCATCTACGTCTATATTTATAACTCTATCTAATTCTATGCTCTTTGACTCTAGGTATTTAGCCAACGCTTCTGCCTGAGAAAGAGTACGTGGAAATCCGTCTAATAGGAACCCGTTTTCAACGCAATCTGCCTCATCAAGACGAGATGTTAATAAATCTATAACTAATTCATCTGGTACTAAAGCACCTTTATCCATGTATTCTTTTGCCTTTTTTCCAAGCTCTGTTCCTTCAGAAATATTCTTTCTAAAAATATCTCCTGTAGAAATGTGAGGAACATTGTAGTCTTTTGTAATCCACTTACATTGACTTCCTTTTCCGCTTCCAGGTGCTCCAAGAATAATTAATCTTTTCATATTAACCTCCTAATATAAATCAAAACTCATTTTGCTACCTTAAATTTTACCACAAAAAGCTTATAAAAAAAAGAGGCGAGAAACAAGTTCTAAACACTTATTTCTCACCTTTAATTACTCAACTATTAATCTAAGAATCCCTTATAATTTCTAACCATCATCTGTGCCTCTAATTGTCTAATTGTCTCTAATGCAACTGAAACAACGATTAGGATAGCAGTACCTCCAAATGAGATATTGATGTTTGTAAATGCTAGAATTATAGGAATAATAGCAACTATTCCTAAGAACATTGATCCAAATCCAGAAACATACTTTAATATGTTAGAAAGGTAATCTGCCGTAGGCTTTCCTGCTCTAATACCTGGAACGAATCCTCCATTTTGTTTTAGGTTATTTGCTACTTCTGTAGTATTGAATATCATCTTTGTATAGAAATATGTAAATACAACAATTAGTAGTAAATAAATAATAATATGTGCTATTCCGTAGCCAATATTTGCTTTTGCATCGCCTAAGCTTGTGAAAGCAAATACTCTGTATACGCCTGCCAAGACTCCAGTCTCCTCTAAGATATTTGGATTTATAAGTCCAATTACCATTGCAGGGAACTGCATAAATGACATAGCGAAGATGATTGGCATAACGCCAGCCATAGCAAGCTTTATAGGAATGTTAGTGCTTTGTCCACCATACATTTTTCTTCCTACTACTCTTTTTGCGTATTGAACAGGTACACGTCTTTCGGCTTCAGTAACCCATACAACACCTGCAATAAGAATAACTGCTAGTATTAATACAAATATTGTCTCAACTAAACCAAATACTGAGAAAACTCCGTCTGGCATAATTAAGTTATTGTAGAAATAGCTAATTGCATTTGGAAGTCCAGAAACGATACCTGCAAAGATAAGTAATGAAGCACCGTTTGAAATTCCTAATGTAGTAATCTTGTCAGCAATCCACATAAGAAGTGTCGAACCTGCAGTAAGTGAAATTACAAACATAAATGGTAGTATTAATGTTTCACCTAGGAATACATTGTAATTTCTAAATGTCATATAAATACCAAATGCTTCAACTGCACCAAGAATTGCTGCTAAATATTTTGTATAATCATTAAGCTTTTGCTTTCCCATTTCTCCTTCTTTTTGAAGTTCTTCAAGAGAAGGAATAGCAACTGTTAATAACTGAATAACGATTGATGCTGTAATGTATGGTCCAATAGACATAGCGAAAATCGCAAGTTGCGAAAATGCGCTACCAGTAATGATATTAAGAGTATTAATAATTCCGTTTGAATTCTCTCTCATTACTTCTGCAATTGCAGCACCATTAACACCTGGAGCCGTGATAAATGCTCCTGCTCTAAATAATACTAATAGAAAGACTGTCCATAAGATTTTCTTTCTAAGGTCTTTTATTTTCCAAGCATCACGAAGTGTTTTAAACAATTATATCACCTCTACCTTTCCACCTTTTTCGGTTATTTTGGCTTCAGCATTTTTTGTAACTCTGTTAGCTTTAACTGTAAGCTTCTTTGTAAGCTCGCCATTACCAAGAACAACGATTCCATCGTTAACTTTCTTGATTAATCCAAGCTCTACTAAGCTTTCAGCTGTAACTTCAGTTCCATTCTCAAGTTTATCAAGCATTGATAATGTAACTTCTGTATAAACTTTCTTGTTTCTATTCTTAAAACCTCTTTTAGGTAATCTTCTAAATAAAGGTGTTTGTCCACCTTCAAAACCTGGTCTAACTCCACCGCCAGATCTTGCGTTTTGTCCTTTATGACCTTTTCCAGAAGTTTTTCCAAGTCCTGAACCAATACCTCTTCCGATTCTTCTTCCTGAAGGTCTTGAGCCTGGAGCTGGAGATAACTCGTTAAGTTTCATATTAATTACACCTCCCTATTTGTGTAATGAGAATGAATGAGCTTTTGAATATATCTAAAAACGTTCACCCATAACTCAGTAATTATATCTCGTTTACTTTTTTGCCACGAAGTGTAGCTACTTGCTCTGCAGTCTTAAGTTCACCTAATGCTCTGATAGTACCATAAACGGCATTACGAGGATTGTTTGAACCTAAGTTCTTTGTTCTGATGTTCTTGTATCCAGCAAGCTCTAGAACTGATCTTGCAGCACCACCTGCAATAAGTCCAGTACCTTCTTGAGCTGGCTTTAATAATATTTTTCCAGCACCAAAATGACCAATTATTTCATGAGGTATTGTTGTGTTAACTATTGGAACTTCGATAAGGTTTTTCTTAGCGTCATCAATAGCTTTTTTGATTGCATCTGGAACTTCGGCAGATTTACCATTTCCAACACCTACATGACCTTGTTCGTCACCAACAACTACTAGAGCACTAAATCTAAAAGTTCTACCACCTTTAACAACTTTAGCAACTCTATTTAGGGCAACAACTTTTTCTTTAAGGTCTAATGTACTTGCATCTATCATTAAATTTTCCTCCTTAATTAAAATTCTAGTCCAGCTTCTCTTGCTGCTTCTGCAAGCGCTTGTACTTTTCCGTGGTAGATATAACCACCTCTATCAAAGACTACATGTTTGATTCCTGCTTTGATAGCTCTCTTCGCAATTAATTCGCCAACTTCTTTGGCAGCCTCAACGTTTGATTGTTTTGTTTTAACTTCTTTGTCCATTGTTGAAGCAGAAACTAATGTCTTGCCAGCAACGTCATCAATAACTTGAACAACGATGTTCTTGTTACTTCTAAATACGCTAAGTCTTGGGCAATCAGGTGTTCCAGAAATCTTTTCACGAACTCTTTCGTGTCTTCTAACTCTTGCAACATTCTTGGCTTCTTTATTAATCACTCTTAACACTCCTTTCAGTTATGTGTTCGGTAAAGAGTTACTATCATATACTTTTCACTCTTCACTATTCACTTTTCACTTATTTATTACTTCTTACCCATCTTTCCTTCTTTTCTAATTATATGTTCTCCAACATATTTAATTCCTTTACCCTTATATGGCTCTGGAGGTCTAACTTCTCTAATCTCTGCGCAAAGTTGTCCAACAGCCTCTTTATCAATACCTTTAACAATTATTGAGTTTGGGTTTGGAGCTTCAATAGTAAGTCCATCTTTATCTTCGAATTCAACTGTATGTGAATATCCCATATTCATAACAAGTTTCTTTCCTTGTTTTTGAACTCTGTAACCAACACCATTAACTTCAAGTTCCTTTTGGAATCCTTCAGTAACACCAATAACCATATTGTTAAGTAGTGTTCTAGATAAACCTGAAAGATTGTCTTTGTTAGGATCTTCAACGCTAACTGTAAGAACTCCTGCGTCAAGTTTAATCTTAACGTCGTGGTTGAATTCTCTTTCTAGAGTTCCCTTAGGTCCTTTAACTGTAACCTTTTGGCCATCTATCTTAACATCTACACCAGCAGGTACTGTTATAGGCTTTTTACCTATTCTTGACATCTTCTTTTTTTCTCCTTTCCTATGGTCGCTTTCTTGAAAATCAGCATCTTGCTTCGTCAACTGCGGTGTCTGCGGTGCTCGACGTATAGCATACGACTGCGCTCCTCGCACCTTGTTTCCTTGCAATATACTAATTTTGAAGAAAGCTCTACCTATTACTTTCTTCATTTGTTCGTGCAACACCAAAAGAGGTGATTTCCACACGAACAATTATTATTTGATTACCAAATGTAAGCTAGAACTTCTCCACCAATGCCTTCTTGTCTAGCTTTCTTGTCTGTCATAATTCCTTTTGATGTAGAAATTAATGCGATTCCAAGTCCACCAAGAACTTTTGGAAGTTCATCTTTACTTGCATATACTCTTAATCCAGGCTTAGATATTCTCTTAAGACCTGAGATAACTTTTTGCTTATTAACATATTTAAGAGTAATTCTGATAATTCCTTGTGAATTATCGTCTATTTCCTCAAAAGACTTGATAAATCCTTCGTCTAATAGGATCTCAGCGATTGCCTTCTTAAGCTTAGAAGCAGGTACATCAACTGTATCATGTCTTTGAGCATTTGCATTTCTAATTCTCGTAAGCATGTCTGCTATAGGATCAGTAATGTTCATATCGTACTCCTTTCATTTGAAATAAATTAGTTTAAACTTAAATAATATGAAATATCGTTTATTTTATAACAATAAATTGTGACATCTATCTTGCAAAGCAAGAGATATATCAATTATGTGCCATGGCGACCAATGGCCGCCAAAAACTGCCATCACACCAAGTCATTTTTATTAAATAGATGATACTTCATCATTTACTTAATTTAGTTCAATATTTATTTTATTAGTTTCCTAATTCTCTAAATTCTATATTACCAGCTCGCTTTTTTAACACCAGGAATTTGGCCTTTGTGAGCTAATTCTCTAAAGCATACTCTGCATACTCCAAACTTACGAATGTAAGCATGTGGTCTTCCACAGATTTTGCATCTGTTGTATGCTCTTGTGCTATATTTAGGAGCTAATTTTTGTTTAGCAATTAATGATTTTTTTGCCATATTTTTATTATTTCTCCCTTCTTGTAGCGGACAGATATTTCGTCCTTGGCGATCAATGATCGTCGCTACTAATTATTCACTATTTTGCAAAAGGCATTCCAAGAAGCGCAAGTAACTCTTTAGCTTCTTCGTCAGTCTTAGCTGTTGTAACGAATATAATATCCATTCCTCTAAGTTTATCGATTTTATCATATTCGATTTCTGGGAATATAAGTTGTTCTTTAACACCCATTGAGTAGTTTCCTCTTCCATCGAATGAATTTGGAGATAATCCTTTAAAATCTCTAACTCTTGGAAGTGCAACATTAAATAGCTTAAATGCGAAATCATACATCTTGTCAGCTCTTAATGTAACTTTACAACCTATCTCTTGGCCTTCTCTAATCTTAAATCCTGCTATTGATTTCTTAGCCTTTGTAGGAACTGGCTTTTGTCCAGTAATAATGCTTAAGTCTCTCATAGCATTTTCTAATGCTTTAGAATTCTCTCTTACGTCACTAACGCCCATGTTAATAACGATTTTCTCAAGCTTTGGTGCCTGCATAACTGATTTGTATTCAAACTTCTTAACAAGTGCAGGTACTACTTCTTTAACATATTTTTCTTGTAAATTTGTCATTTACGATTACCTCCTTTCTTAGTCTAATTCTTTTCCGCAACTAGCACATACTCTAACTTTAGTTCCATCCGACTTAACCTTATATCTTACTCTAACTCCCTTTTTGCAAGAGCTACAATAGATGTTAACTTTAGAAGCTGGAATAGCTACTTCAGTTTCCAATATGCCACCTGCTTCGCCTTGTTTTCTAGGCTTAACATGCTTTTTTCTAACATTAACGCCTTTAACGATAACTTTATTTTCAGAAGGAATAGCAACTAGTACTTCACCCTTCTTACCTGCGTCGTTACCACTATTACACATTACTGTATCGCCTTTTTTAACGTGCATACTATTCATTTTTACACCTACCTTTTTAAAATTTTCGTGAAAAACTACCTCTTGCTTCGTCAACTGCGGTGTCTACGGTGCTCGACGTATACCTCCATACGCCTGCGCTCCTCGCACCTTGTTTCCTTGCAATATGCAGTTTTTGACGTAAATTTAGATTAACCATATCTAAATTCTTCTCAATTATAGAACCTCTGGAGCAAGTGAAAGAATTTTCATGTAATCTCCTTCTCTTAATTCTCTTGCTACTGGTCCAAATATACGTGTTCCTCTAGGAGTTTTATCTTCTCTGATTATAACAGCTGCATTATCATCAAATCTGATGTATGAACCGTCTGCTCTTTGAAGTCCTTTTCTAGAACGAACTATAACAGCTTTAACAACATCGCCTTTTTTAACCATTCCACCTGGAGCTGCACTTTTAACAGAAGCTACTATAACATCACCGATGTTAGCAAACTTCCTAAAAGAACCGCCAAGGCATCTGATACACATTAATTCTTTAGCGCCTGTGTTGTCAGCAACTCTTAGAACTGTTTGTTGTTGTATCATTTTTATTTATCTCCTTCCTTGGTCGCTTTCTTGAAAATCAGCATCTTGCTTCGTCAACTGCGGTGTCTGCGGTGCTCGACGTATAACATACGACTGCGCTCCTCGCACCTTGTTTCCTTGCAATATACTAATTTTGAAGAAAGCTCTACTTTTATTTATCTTTCTTCGATTTTCAAAACGACCATTGATTATTACTTGAAAAATTTTATTTTTCTCTTTGGCGCACACTGTGCGCCGCTACGAAGCTTGAAATTCTAAAACGAAGCAAAATCGTTAGATTTTGGATTTTTTTGCGTTGTGAGGCGCGGAAACGTACAGATGGTACGTTGAGCACCGAAGTCATTCACAGTGACAAAGCGAGATGCCGATTTTCACGCAAATTGACTATTTAGCTTTTTCAATAATTTCTACAAGTCTCCATCTCTTATCCTTAGAAAGAGGTCTTGTCTCCATAACTCTTACTGTGTCGCCAATTCCGCATTCGTTTTGTTCATCATGAGCTTTTAATTTGTATGTTCTCTTCATGATTTTTCCGTACTTTGGATGCTTATAACTGTCTTGAACTGCAACAACAATAGTCTTTTCCATTTTATCACTTATAACTTTACCTACTCTGGTCTTTCTAAGTGCTGTTCTTTCTTCCATGACATAAACTCCTTTCTAAAAATTATTCTCCTTTAAGTTCTTTTTCTCTTTGAACTGTTTTAATCTTTGCTATATCTCTTTTTACACTTCTGATTTTCATCGGATTAGCTAATTGATTTGTAGCATTTTGAAATCTCAATTTAAATAATTCCTGTTTTAGCTCTGCTTCTAAATTTGCTAAATCCGATGGAGATTTTTCTCTTATTTCACTAATCTTCACCGTTTTCACCATCCTTTTCTTTTCTTGCATCAACAAATTTAGTTTTTACAGGTAATTTGTGACCAGCTAGTCTGAAAGCTTCTCTAGCAGTTTCTTCAGAAACGCCATCCATTTCAAACAATATTCTTCCTGGTTTTACTGGAGCTACCCAATATTCAACGCTACCTTTTCCTGAACCCATTCTTGTTTCAGCAGGCTTCTTTGTAATTGGCTTGTCTGGGAAAATTTTAATCCAAACTTGACCACCACGTTTAATAAACCTTGTCATAGCAATTCTGGCTGCTTCAATTTGGTTTGAAGTAATCCATGCTGCTTCTAAAGTTTCTAATCCAAATGATCCATAAGTAACTGTATTTCCTCTTGTTGCTCTTCCTCTGTTATGGCCTCTCATTTGCTTTCTGTGTTTTGTTCTTTTTGGCATCAATGGCATTATTTTCTACCCCCTTCTGCTTTTCTTTCAGGAAGTACTTCACCTTTATATATCCAAACTTTAACACCTATTTTTCCATAAGTTGTGTTTGCTTCTGCAAATCCATAGTCGATATCAGCTCTTAATGTCTGCAAAGGAATTGTACCTTCTTTATAGAATTCAGATCTTGCTATTTCTGCTCCTGCAAGTCTACCACCGCATTGAGTTTTGATACCTTTAGCTCCAGCTTTCATAGCTTTAGTCATACATTGTTTCATTGCTTTTCTGTACGAAATTCTTCTCTCAATTTGAGAAGCAATGTTTTCAGCAACTAAAGTTGCATCTATATCAACGTTTTTAACTTCGATGATATTAATAGCAATCTCTTTCTTAAATATTTTCTTTAAGTCGTCTCTTACTCTATTAACAACTTCTCCACTCTTACCAAGTGCAAGACCTGGCTTAGCAACATATACGTTAGCTCTTGTTGACTTAGCAGATCTTTCGATTTCGATTTTAGAAATTCCAGCAACTGCAAGTCTCTTTGAAATTTCTTTTCTTAGATTGTAGTCTTCTACTAAGTATTCTGAATACTTATCTTTTCCAGCATACCATTTAGAGTCCCAATCTTTGATTATTCCCACTCTTAAACCATGTGGGTCCATTTTTTGTCCCATTAATATTATCCTCCTTTCCTTCTTACTTAAGCTCTTTCTCTAAGAACTATTGTAATATGAGAAGTTCTTTTTCTAATTCTATTAGCTCTACCTTGTGTAGCTGCTCTAATTCTCTTCATTGTTGTGCCTTGGTTTGCGTATACTTCAGCAACATATAACTTGTTTCTATCCATGTTGTTATTAAATTCAGCATTAGCAATAGCTGATTTTAATAATTTTTCAACTAATGGAGATGCAGCCTTTGGTGTGAATTTAAGAATAGCAATTGCTTCATTAACATTTTTTCCTCTAATGTTATCGATTACTATCTTAACTTTTCTAGCAGAAATCCTAGCATTCTTTAATGTAGCGCTAGGAGCTAGTCTCTTTTCAGCTTTAAGAGCTTCTTTTTTAGCTTTTCTCTTAGCTTTATTTGTTGTAAGTTCAACTTTATTAGATGTTTCTTTAACTTCTACAGCAGGTTTTGCAGCAGCTTTTGCTGGCTTTTTAACTTCAGCAGGTTCAGAAGTTTCTTTTTTAGCTCTAGTTGTTGTTTTCTTTGCTTCAGCAGTCTTTGTAGCAGCTTTAGTTGTAGTTGCTTTTGCTGCAGCAGTCTTTGTAGCAGTTGTCTTCTTAGCTTCAGTTTTCTTAGCTTCAGTCTTTTTAGCTTCCGTCTTCTTAGCTGTAGTTTTAGTCTTTTTAGCTTCACTTGCTTCCACTTTATTTTCCTCCTACCTTATATTTTATTACTTACTTGCAGTAGCTTTATCACCACTGTGTCCCTTAAATGTTCTTGTTGGAACAAATTCTCCAAGCTTATGTCCAATCATTTCATCAGAAATATATACTGGAACGTGCTTTCTGCCATCATGAACGGCTATTGTATGACCAACCATTTGAGGGAAAATCGTAGATGCTCTAGACCATGTCTTAATAACATCTTTTTTATTTTCTTCGTTCATCTTTTCGATTCTCGCAAGCAACTTAGGATCTACGAAAGGTCCTTTTTTAAGCGATCTTGACATATCCGATTTCCTCCTTATTTAGAATTTCTTCTCTTAACAATAAATTTGTTAGAAGCTTTCTTCTTATTTCTTGTCTTATATCCAAGAGCTGGTTTACCCCAAGGAGTAACTGGTCCTGGACGTCCAACTGGTGATTTACCTTCACCACCACCATGAGGGTGAT